>OLLK01000216.1_pt1 | contig 91855 bp, 56 predicted proteins | sample 1604531 | NCBI WGS metagenome assembly OLLK01 (sample SAMEA104055722, study PRJEB20765) | soil metagenome | isolation source: soil | reverse complement strand
TCAACAGGAAACCTAACTCATCAACGCTATTTCAACCCTTTTGAGACAGCCTCAACTTTTCTAGAGAAAGATAGATGTGGGTACACGGTACCTTTAGGGGGGGTTACATCCGTTCCGGCACCTCAATCCCCAGCAAGCCCATACCCTTTTTGATCACAGTACCTGCCGCTTTGGAAAGCTGCAGCCTGAATTGCCTGGATGGCTCATCTTCAGCACTTAATATGGTTATCTCGTGGTAAAACTTATTATAAGTTTTGGCCAATTCGTAAATATAGTTGGCAATGATTGCCGGGCTGTAGCCTTCAGCGCTTTGTTTAACAATTTCAGGGAATTGGATGAGCAATACGATCAGGTCGCGTTCTTCCTTTAGTAGTTGTTGGTATAGTTTAGCTTCTTCGGGCTTCGTCTCGCCTGCTTTCCGCAATACCGACCTGATCCGCGCATGCGTATACTGAATAAACGGCCCGGTATGTCCATCAAAGTCGACTGACTCGTTAGGATCAAACAACAGGCGTTTTTTTGGATCGACTTTCAACAAAAAATACTTCAACGCGCCCATACCAATTGTATGGAACAACTGCTCCTTTTCTTCCTTGCTAAAACTGTCCAGTTTGCCCTTAGCTTCTGTTTGGGTTTTGGCAGTTTGTTCCATCTCATCCATCAGGTCGTCAGCGTCTACAACCGTCCCTTCACGCGATTTCATTTTGCCTGATGGCAGGTCGACCATACCATATGAAAGGTGATACAAGCCGCCGGCCCAGGGTTTGCCCAATCGTTTTAAGATTGTAAATAACACCTTAAAATGATAGTCCTGCTCGTTGCCAACAACGTAAATCGACTTATCCATATGGAAGTCATCGTATTTCAGCTGCGCAGTACCAACATCCTGGGTCATATAAACGGAAGTACCATCCGAGCGCAGTACCAATTTCTCGTCGAGGCCCTCGTCAGTCAGGTCAATCCAAACCGAATTATCTTCTTTGCGGAAGAACACACCTTTTTCAAGCCCTTCTTCAATGATATCCTTCCCAAGAATATAGGTGTTCGATTCGTAATAAAATTTATCAAAGCTTACCCCCAGGTTTTTATAGGTTTCGGCAAAGCCGGTATAAACCCAGGTGTTCATCTTTTTCCAAAGGCTGATCACCTGCGGATCGCCCGCCTCCCACTTTTGCAGCATCTCCTGGGCTTCTTTTATTAAAGGCGCATTCTTTTTGGCTTGCTCTTCGGTTTCACCTTGTGCCTTCAGGGCTTCTATTTCCGCTTTATATTCTTTATCAAAAATTACATAGTACTTGCCCACCAAATGGTCGCCCTTCATGCCGACTAATTCCGGTGTTTCTCCGTCGCCCCATTTTTGCCAGGCCAGCATGGATTTACAGATATGGATACCCCTGTCGTTAACCAGGTTGGTTTTAATTACCTCGTAGCCGGCCGCTGCCAATGTTTCAGCAACCGAAAATCCCAGCAGGTTATTACGAACATGGCCCAAATGCAGCGGTTTATTGGTGTTGGGTGATGAATATTCAACCATTACCTTTTTCCCATTTGGCTTAAATGAACCAAAATCAGGCGACGATATTTCATGATGCAATTGACCCAGCCAATAACTGTCTGAAAGCGAAATATTTAAAAACCCTTTGATTACGTTAAAGCCCGATACTTCGGTTAATTCATTGTTCAAATAAGCACCGATCTCGTTCGCGGTTTGCTCGGGCGATTTTTTGGAGAATTTGGTAAATGGGAAAGTAACTACAGTAACCTGCCCTTCGAACTCCTTGCGGGTTTCCTGCAGGGTGATATCGCCAGCAGCGATATCGGTATGATATAAATGTTTGATTGCTTTTTGGGCAGCGGCAACGATAAAATCCATCGGCGGCAAAGATAGTGAAGAAGTCTGAAAGTCGGGAAGTCCGGAGGTCGGAAAGTACCCCGCCCCTATTATGCCAGCTAACACCAACCCCGGACCGTGTCTTTCGGACTTCCGGACTAAAAAAGCTATTTTTGCAGTTCGATATAAACCCTTTATGCCATTAAGAAATAGTGATTTTAAGTTAGATGTGACGTCTGAAATTGGCAGTCTACGCGCCCTGCTCATCCATAGCCCCGATAACGGGCTGGGCAAAGTTGTACCCTCAAAGGCCCAGGACTGGCTGTTTGAAGATATTGTGCACCTGGAAACCATGCGCAAAAATGAATATGATTACTACGTGAAGTTGCTGATGTATTTCCTCGATCCGGATAAGATCAAAGGGAAATTAAAGGATATTGACGACGAGAAAAACAAACGCGGTTTCTTTAAACCCGACGATAAAGATTTCCATGCTTCCAATAACGTTATTGAAATACAAACTTTACTGGCTGATATTTTAATGGAGGATGATATCCGCAAAAAGCTGGTAGCCGCCGTTTGCGCAATAGAGAATGTGAACTACCGCGTTCAGTTAAAGCTCATTGACACTGAACCCATTGAGTTGGCCAAGATCATTATTTCCGGCTCGCTGAACCATGACGAGATGATCTTCGCCCCAATTCCCAACCTGATATTTTCAAGGGACATCGGCGTAGCGATCAACAATTTTATGCTGCTGAATAAGCCGGCCAAAAAAGCAAGGGCGCGCGAAACATTGCTGGCCAGGTATATCTTTTTCAACCACCCGCTATTTGCGGCCTATCGCGATAATATTTTGGAAATTCCGGACCAGGTTGGGCATTTTTTACGGCCCGGTGAAGACAACGAGCAAAAAACCACGCTGGAAGGCGGCGATGTAATGATGGTTAGCCCGCAGCATTTGATCATCGGCTGCAGCGAACGTACCTCCGTTAGCGGCGCCAATGAAGCCGTAAAGCTATTGTTTGAGCATGACGTGGTAAAAAAAGTGACCATTGTTAAAATACCGCACAAGCGCGATTACATGCACATCGATACCATTTTTACGCAGGTAAAACGTAACATGTGGGTTTTGCTGCGTTCACTGTCCTTAACCGAAACCCATGGCAGCCGCCACGAACCGGCAGCCTGGTTTGCCGACAAAAAGAGTAAGGATAAAGTGGAAATCGTACAGTTTGAGAAAGGCAAAAAGCCAACCACCTTTGATTCGATTGAAGATTTGTTAAGTGATGTAAGCGAAAACGACCTGGAAAGCAAAAAGAAGACCAAATTCATCTATTCAGGAAACGATGTTTTTCCTTTCGATTCACGTGAACAATGGACCGACTCCTGTAATCTTCTAGCCCTTAAAGAAGGTGTAGTTTTAGGCTACGACCGTAACGATAAAACCGTTGAAGCCTTTAAAGAACACGGGTTTGAAGTAATAAAAGTAAAGGATCTGCTCAAAAAATTCGAAAGTGACGAGCTCGATCCTCAAACCCTAAAAAACACATTGATATTAATGCCCTCTTCAGAACTTTCAAGGGCCCGCGGCGGCTTCCATTGTATGAGCATGCCGCTTTTGAGAGATAAGATAATGTAGAATGTTCATTGGTTCACTTGTTCACTGGTTCATTAGTATTGAAATCGGATCAAGTCGCCAACAAGCAAACCAATGAACTAATGAGCCAATGAACTAATGAACTAATGAACCAATCCACCTCCCACATCCTGATGATCCGCCCGGTGAACTTCGGGTTTAATGAGCAGACTGCTGAAAGCAATGCTTTTCAAAATAAGGCCTTTCAAAAAGATGATGCGAATACCGCAGCGCAGCGGGAGTTCGATGGCATGGTTAATATGCTCCGAAATAATGGCGTTGATGTTACCGTGATCGACGACAACCCTGAGCCACATACGCCCGATTCGATCTTCCCCAACAATTGGGTCTCGTTTCATTCCGATGGTCAGGTTTTCCTGTATCCTATGCAGGCCGAGAATCGCCGATTGGAGCGCAGGGAGGATATCATTAACGACCTGGAAGACAATTTCAAGGTTAAACATGTGATCGACCTGAGCCGCTTTGAAGAGGAAGGTAAATTTTTGGAAGGCACCGGCAGCATGGTGCTTGACAGGATAAACAAGATCGCCTACGCCTGCATCTCGCCGCGTACTGCTCGTAAGGTACTGGAATTATTTTGTAAACAGTCTGGTTATCAATCCGTCACCTTTGATGCCGTTGATGAAAAAGGCCAGGCAATTTACCATACCAACGTGCTGATGTGCGTAGGCAGCGGCTTCGCGGTGATTTGTTTGGATAGCATCGCGAACCCGCATGAAAAGCTGGTAGTTAAGGACTCGCTCCTATCAACAAAAAAAGAGATCGTCGATATTTCGTTTGACCAGATGAACCATTTTGCGGGCAATATGCTGGAAGTAAAAAACCAAGCTGGTGAAACGCTGATTGTAATGTCAAAAAGCGCACGCGACGTGTTATTGGCAGAGCAAAAAAAAGTTTTAAGCAATTATGGAAAACTGGTGTATGCCGACATCTCTACAATAGAAACACTCGGTGGCGGCAGCGCCCGTTGCATGATGGCAGAAGTGCATCTGCCCGAAGTGGACAATTAACAAATATCTTGTGTGAAGCGGTTTTTAACTATTCTTTTGCTATTAGTGAATTGCCCGGGCGCATCTGTCGCACAACAACCTGGCATATCGTTGAAGCAACAAAACGAGAAAATAGTCGAGGTTAGCTATGATCATGGCGGCGGCGAAGCTGGGTACTCCTTGATAATAAAAATAACGAAAGACTACATTTTTTATGATGCCACGACGGACTATTCGGCGCCACTTGGGAAGTTTCCGGAAGTCATAAAAAGGCAAAGAAATTCTGCCGAAGATTGGTCTGACTTGATAGCTAGGATTAATTTAGCCGCTTTCGATAAAATTAAAAGCGGCCCAAATCTTCGCCGGACTGACGGAACCGATATCCGGGTGCTGATCAAAACTTCAAAAGAGGAGCATTTTCTAATCGTTGACAAAAACAATTATCCGCAGGTAAAGGGAATACTGGACACGCTGCAACTAATCGTTAACCGGTTTAGTAAAAAAGCCAGGTTGTTCAATTGAACGTAGTTGATCGGCCATAGCTGAAATCACTTAAAATCAAACGATTTTCCATGAGCTATGGTCAATAGACCATGGACTCAATAAATTACACTCCAGCTATAAAATTTAACCTAAACATATAGTGCACATTTCAGTTTAAAAATTACATTTGCGCAAAATTTTTAACTAATGCAGAGCTACGAAGAGTTTCTTGACCTGAGTGTTGGTTTTCCGCAGGATGGTTTTGAGATCATTGAGGACGAACTATACTTCCACGACCTCAATTTGATGGAAATGATTGAGACCTACGGTACGCCATTGCGGTTTACTTATGTGCCCATCATCTCCAAAAAAATACAGCAGGCAAAGCTATTGTTCCAGCAGGCTATTGTAAAAAACAATTACCGCGGCAGCTACAAATATTGCTATTGTACCAAAAGCTCGCATTTTAAGCATGTGGTTGAAGAAGCCCTAAAAAACGACATTCACCTGGAAACATCGTCGGCCTTTGATATGCCGATGATCGACATCCTTGAGAAAAAAGGCGCGGTTAACAAGGATGTGACGGTGATCTGTAACGGCTTTAAAACCTTCCAATACAAAACCTATATTGTTGATATGCTACATGATGGATTTAAAAACATCATACCAGTATTGGACAATAAGGAAGAGTTTAACCTGTACGATGACGAGATCGAGATGGAAACGCCTTGTAACCTGGGCATCCGCATAGCGGCGGAAGAACAGCCAAACTCCCAGTTTTATACCTCGCGGCTGGGTGTGCGCATGGAAGACATCATTGATTTTTATTACAATAAAATCGAGGGCAACCCAAATTTCAGGGTAAAGTTGCTGCATTTCTTTATCAACTCAGGTATCTCAGATACGCCCTACTATTGGAACGAACTTGAAAAATACGTTACCCTATACTGCAAATTCAAAAAGATAAACCCTCACCTGGACACCTTGGACATTGGCGGCGGCATGCCTTTCAAAGATTCGCTGGTGTTTGATTTTGATTATGAATACATGATCAACGAAATCGTCAGCCGGATAAAAGAAATTTGTGCCGATAACGATACCGAGGAACCCGACATCATTACCGAGTTTGGCAAATATACTGTCGCAGAAGCCTCGGGCATATTATATAAAGTTTTGGGCCGCAAGCAGCAAAACGATCGCGAGCGGTGGCTGATGCTGGATGGTTCGTTCATTACCAACCTGCCTGATGTTTGGGCGCTGAACCAAAAATACATCCTGCTGCCGGTAAACAACTGGGACAGTGAATACGAGCGTGTAAACCTTGGCGGCATCACTTGCGACGGACAGGACTATTATAACCAGGAAGCCCACATGAACAGCGTATTTATGCCAAAAACGCGAAAGGTGCAGTACGTAGGCTTTTTTAACACCGGCGCGTACCAGGAAGTATTGAGCGGATACGGCGGTATTCACCACTGCCTACTCCCCTCGCCAAAGCATGTTATTATCCGCCGAAATCGCGATGAAACGTTCAATTTCGAGGTATTTGGCGAGGAGCAGAACAGCAAGCAGGTAATGAAGTTGCTGGGGTATACCACGTAAGTCTGCGAGTTTTTTTATATTCGATCTGCACTTTACACCAAACTTTGTATCGAGTTATGCATAAACTTCGATTAATTATATTTGCCGTAATCGCAGTGACCGTTTTTTCATGCCGGTCGAACGAAAAGAAAAAGATTCAAAATAAGTCTGCAACCACTGTTTCAAACAACCGGATTAACAACCCGGTGACGGAAGACTTCGCTGTAACTGGCGCACATTTGCAAGAGTTCAAAACGTTTTTAAAAGGGCTTGATGAGAATATCATTGACAATGCTACAGTGGCGGCGCAGAAATTCCAGGATTTATTTAAAGGCGAGGATGCCTTAACCCGGGATACGGCACTTATACTTTTTAACAAATTTGATGTATCGCTTGCCGATAAAGCGGATGCAGCGCACGGCAGAGACACCACTATCCAATATGATTCCCTGCTTACTGATTCCAACGGCATTCATTCCAATAAAATATCGGCAAAAACAGCCCAATACGACAAGCTTTTGAAAACCAATGGCCTGCGGGTGGCATCGGAAGAAGGAGAAACTTTTATCGTGCAGGACCTGGATTTTGAAATAAAGTGGTTGAAAGATAAGCTTTCGGCGCCGCTACAGCAATATCTTACAGAAAGCGCAAAGGAAGACAAAGAGGGACTGGCCGAAGACGCCGGACTTGTTATTACGCCAAAAAAACTGGCTGAACGAGCCATTTGGTGGGAAAACTTTCTGAAGAATAATCCTGCTACGATCGTATCTGTTCAGGCTAAGTATAATTGGGACGGTGATGTGGAAATATTGTTAACCGGAATGGATAATACCCCGGTATTATTATACAATCCTTTTTCCTTCGAAGATAATTACGCCGAGGCGTTTCAGTATTTGCAAAACACCTGGCCCGATAGCGACACCAATAAAATCATCAACCCCTTTTATAAGCTAGCGGTTAAAAAAGACTCAATAGGTATTAAAAAGCTATTAGACGAGTATAAAACCCAGGGAATTATTTCACAGATGGAGGCTAGTCACGGGTAAATATACTAATGACGTCGGGATATGATAACTAATTGGAATATCCACACAATGCTTACTTTCTAACTGTCAAACTTTTCCAGCAATTTCAGCAGCGTTTCAAAATCTTTTGGATAAGGCGCATGAACAGTTACCGGTTCGCCATTCAATAATTTAAAACTTACCTCGTAGGCATGCAGGGCAAAACGTTTCATGATGGGTTGCTCCTCCTGGTCTTTGCCGAGGTGGTATTTGCGCTTAATTTTTGAAAGGAATACTGGCTGGCCTTTGTACATTTCATCACCGGCAATCGATGCCTTTTGCGTCGCCAAATGTATACGGATCTGGTGCATACGGCCGGTAACCGGACGACATTCTACCAGCGTATAATGTTTAAAATATTTGATGGAATTGAACCAGGTTTCGGCGCGTTTGCCCTCTTGCCTGCTGATGGTCACATTGCCGCGGCCAACATTCAGGATAGGCAGGTCAACCAAAAGGTCCTCAAAAACGTGGGTGCCGTCAATAATAGCATGATAAACCTTTTTTACCTGGCGTTTTTCAAACTGGATGGATACAAACCGGTATGCTTCGGGATTCTTGGCGATAATAAGGGCGCCTGAGGTCTCTTTGTCCAGGCGGTGGCATATCTGCGCGTCGGGAGTATAGGCTTTAGCCAGGCGCAACATATTGATTTCGGTGCCTTCGCGCTCGTCGAGGGTGCTGATAAACGGTGGCTTATTCACCACAATTACATCATCATCCTCAAAAAGGATCATGTCGGCTAACTTCGGGTATTTCATTTTTTAGTATAGCCGGCAAAAATACGGTAAATCGGTGTCATTTTAATGCCACGAGTTATTCCCAGCTTAAAGCTGAAAGTCGTCGAGAAACTAATTTGTCATCCTGAGCGCAGCGAAGGATCTCAAAGCGACATTGCCGCCTGAATAGTTCGGATGCATGGCGTATAAGATCCTTCGCTGCGCTCAGGATGACAAAAAGAAAGCTGCGCTTAGAATGACAAACGGTGTTTATTACTACAATTTCCCCTGTCTATCAGGAACCAAATTCGACATAAAATTAAACGCCTGCGACTGATCGCCAATCATAATTTTAAACTCACCTGCTTCATTAACCGTTTTGCTCAGGTCGTTTACAAAAGCCAGGTCATGCGACGTGATCTTAAAGCTCACGGTTTTCATTTCGCCGGGCTTTAAGTCGATCTTCTGATATGCGCGTAAACGTTTAAAGTCCGGCGCAATACTGGCGTACTCCTGCCTTGAATATAACAGCACTGATTCCAGCCCTTCGCGCTGCCCGGTGTTTTTTACATCCACGGTAACTGTCATTGTTTCGCCGTCTTTTAAATTTGGTTGACTCAGGTGCAGATTGCTGTAGCTAAAGGTAGTATAGCTCAAGCCAAACCCAAACTCATAGAGAGGATTATAACCATGGCTATCATCGGAGTTGCCATTTTCAAGGTTTTTACGGTAGTAGTTAACCAGCGCGTCGGCAGCCCTTGGGTAGGTATAAGGCAGTTTACCGGATGGGTTTGCATCGCCAAAAAGAATATTAGCGAGTGCGTCGCCACCTTCGTTGCCGGCCAGGTACATCATCACCGTCGCGGCGGAATGACTTTCTGCTTCGGTGACCACACGAGGCCTGCCTTCTGCCAGCACTAAAATGATGGGCTTGCTGGTTTTAGCCAACTCGAGCGCCAGTTCGGTTTGCGCCCACGGCAGGTTAAGGTCATCGATATTACCCACATTTTCGGTGTATGATGATTCGCCCAGGCAAAGCACAATAGCATCGGCGCTCTTAGCAGCTTTTACGGCTGCCTCCACATTTTTCAGGCTATCAACTGTGGCGCCGGGTTCGTAAATCACATTGTCTTTCCCTATTTTTTGTTGAATCGCTTTCAGGATATTGTTTTTGCCCACCGCAAAATTATCGGTTTGCTCTCCCTGCCAGGTGTAGCTCCAGCCACCATCAAGCGAGCGCATGGAATTGGCTGTAGGGCCGGTCACCAGTACTTTTATTCCTTTTTTGAGAGGAAGGATGTTATTGGTATTTTTTAACAAGGTAATCGCCTCGGTAGCGGCCTGGAGGCTCACTTTACGGAACTCATCCGAACCAAACTTTGGATAATCGTCCGGGTTGCCAACCGGACGCTCAAACAGGCCCAGCTCATACTTCACCTTCAATATACGATGAACAGCCTGGTCGATGCGCCACATCGGTACCTTACCTTCTTTGGCCAGCTCAACCAGGTAATTATAGAAGCTGTATTCATAAGGCACCATGCTCATATCCACGCCGGCGTTAACGGCTATCATCACAGCGTCCTTCTGGGTGACTGCAACGTGATGACGGTCGTGCAAATATTCAATATCTCTCCAATCGCTCACGGCAACACCGTCGAAATGCAACTCGCCGCGCAAAACATCGGTCAGCATATAATGGCTGGCATGAATAGGCACGCCATTGATCTCGCCCGAATTGATCATCAGCGTCTTCGCCCCTTCTTTCACCGCCTCGGCAAATTGCGGCAAAAAGTACTCGCGCATATAACGGTCGGGTATCCAGGCTGGGGTACGGTCCTTGCCGTTAAGCGGGTCGCCATAACCCAGGTAATGTTTCATACAGGCTGCTACGTGATATTTATCCCCCACATCACTGCCCTGGTAGCCATGGATGATGGATGCACCCATGGTTTTACCCAGGTAAGGGTCCTCGCCAAAGGTTTCATAAATACGCGGCCATAGCGGGTTTTTGCCTAAATCCAATACGGGCGAATAATTCCACGGGATATAACTGGCGCGTGTTTCATAAGCGGTAATGGTACCGGCCTCATAGGCAAGCGTGCGGTTAAAGGTTGCCGCCATAGCTATTTCGTGGGGGAACAGGGTGCTGCCCTGTGTATAGGTCACGCCATGGATGGCGTCGATCCCATAAATAACGGGGATCTTTAGCCGGTCCTGCGCTGCCTCAGCCTGTATGGCCGAAATCACCTCGTACCAGTGTTTACGGTCGTACGCATGGCCGCTTACATTCAGGATCGAGCCGACGTGGTATTTTAAAATGGCTTCTTTGATTTTTGCCGGATCGATCTCATGTACACCGTTTGTTGTGGTCGAAACCACGTCGGACGTAACTTCCGTCATCTGACCCACTTTTTCCTCAAGGGTCATTTGAGCGATAAGCGCATCCACTTTTTTGTCGATGTCGCTTTGGGGCTTTTTAGGCTGTGCTGACACGGAAAATGTGACAATCACCGCCGCACTAATTAAAAAGAGAATTTTTCTCATGATCTGCTGGTTTGGTTGGTTTGTTTTATTCTTTGGTTTTTCACTTCTATAACTAAACTTCTTTACAAAACGTCAGTTGCAGCTTCTTTCGGACTTCCAGACTTTACTGACTTTCGGACTAATTTAACGGTTTTAACTTATCCTGAAGGGCCTCCAAAGCGTTTGCCAGGTAGGCGAGCGGCGCATTCCAGTTAATAGCAATTTCGTTGACGGCATAAGCACGGTAATCATCGATGTACGCTTCATCAGGCACTGTTGAAGGCAGTTTAATCCCATCCTGCATGCCCGGATTGGGGCCGCCTACCAGCATACCAGGAACAGGATCAGTTATGCCGTCGGAAAATGATGGCCGGTGGTGCGGGTTCATGGAAGGTTTACTGCCATAACCGGTAACATAGCAAAAGCCAGTGCCATTTCTGCCTAAAAGGTAATCCAGGTTATCCAAAGCATAAGCCAGGTATTTTGCATCGCCGGTAAGCTTATAAGCCTGTATCAAAGCCACACCTTGATTTGCTGCCACTGAATTGCTGCCCCAGTTAAAATTACGTTTTGACTTATCCATCACCGTTTCATAAGCCGTCTCATGCGCACCGCTGATCAGGCTGTCTGCAAATTTTATCAGTAAGTTTTTTAACACCGGGATATCCACGTGCCCCACGTCAGTAGATGGCGGAATATTCTCAATTAGCGTATAATATCCCAAAAGCCGCACCTGGCTCCAGGTTGGTAATGGCATGTTATGGTCGGGCAACAGTTTAATATTTTGCAAGTATTTGGGCAGGTTTGTGGTAACTGTTAGTTCAGACGCCGCCCAAATAAATTCATCGCTAAAATTACGATCGCCGTAAGCGCCGGTGGTAACTTTGGGACTAAACTTTTGGTTCATCGCGTTTTGATCGTACACCACATCGGGATTTTTGCCGGCCCAATCCCAGGCTTTATTGGCGGCGTTTAGGCAGGAATCAGCTAAACCGGGTAATTCTTTCGGGAACTTTCTGAATATCCTGCTGCCCTGTGCCATTACTGCCGCAAAATCAAGGGCGGCGGCAGTTCCTTTTTGAACAACATAGCGGGGCGTCGTGGCTTTATCAGGCATAATAAATTTATCAAACTCAGCATTGGTAAGTTTGTGATAAACACCTCCATCGTTGGGGTCCTGCATGGTGAGCATCCAGCGCAGGTTCCATAAAACTTCGTTCAAAACATCAGGGATGCCGTTGCCGCTTTCCGGGATGTTTAGCTTAACCGTCTTCATAAACGCCGGAAAATCCTCGTATAAAGAAAGCAACGTACAGGTGCTTATACCGCTATTTACGATGTATTTGTTATAATCGCCGGCATCATACCAGCCGCGGGGAGATGATATCACCGTGCCTGCCTGCCGCTGATCTGATGCAGCCGAAGGGTGTACCAATACGGAGGTATCCGGGTGCCCTTCTGCCCTCGCCCATTTGCCGGCGAGTTTCCATTCGAGCGGTATGGACGCCCGCATAAAATAATAGGCTTTTATCGAACCGCGCCCTACGCTGTTATGAATGTTTTTTTTTATTTCGAAGGGATAGGAATAACCGATTCCAGGGACCAGCAGACGGTAACTGCCTGTTTGATGTAAGCCGGTAAAATCTGCTATCAGCGTATAATTGCCCGCGAAATTTGGTTTTACCGATCGTTTTAGCGAACCGGCAAACACTTTTTTCTTTTCCGCAGTTTGTATATAAAATACGCTGTCGCCAGATGATATGATGATGGCGATCTTTGGCGCATTCGGGTAAAAACCGATTTGATTGAGCCGGATTTTTGATTCGCCACCCTGCTGGCCGTCAGCATAGCAGCAAATGCATAGCATTGCCACAAATAAAAAAGCGCAGCCAAAACTCCGGGAATACTTATTGCTCATTTACAGATTTACGAATACAGTTTATCTGGTTACGGGGGCTTTAACCGCTGATAAAGATATGTGTAACTTGTACAATAAGTATAATACTAATTTGCCACTTTTTTCTCAAAAATTGATACTAAATATACATGGAGTTGTGCTAAAAGCACCCAGAATTGACAACCCCGTACTTACGGGGTTGTCAATTCTTCGCCATTGCGCGTTAAAGCTTAAAAAGACTATAAGCCACGCTCACATTAAACAAGTTCACCCGGGTATGGTTGTAACCATAGGTTTGCGTGGTTAAACCAGCTTCGGCGCGTAAGTCGACAGATATCCTTTTTATATCCACCCCTGCACCTAATTGCCAGGCAATATTTTGATCCTTGTAATCCAAGCTGAACGCTTTGCCGGCAGCGCCGCCCAAACTCTGGTTTTTATCAAGCGCGAAGGAAACGAGCGGACCGGTGTAAAAACGGGCGCCAACACCGAATGCGCCAATCTTAAGGCCAACCAGTAACGGCACGTCAAGGCTGGTAAATTTGGCTGTGGTGGTACCGCCGCCTTGTGTAGCAACGTCAACATCTTTTGATGTAACATACATTTCGGGCTGAAAATTAAGGCCCAGCGCACCAACACGCGCCCATACACCGCCTAAATATCCTGCACGGTTACTGGTAGCAAAGGTAGCCGATGAACTGGCCTGAAGGCTGGCAATGTTGAGGCCTGCTTTTACCCCAAACTGAAATGAGGGTATTATTTGCGCGAAAGCAAAACTGCAGGTGACTAATGCAATAACGAGTGTGATACAAACTTTTTTCATAGCGATGGTAGATATAATGTTCAGTAAATAAAATAATATTACCGGTAACTTGACGCAATGCGTTCCATTTTTTCACACGGAACAGGTGGAACATTGTGAAACACGCTCATTATCAGGATGTTTCATTTTTTAAACTTGACACATTTTTATAAGTAACTGATAATCAATAGTTACAAAATTTCAGTTTTTAAATAGACCGCTTTAATGTGCTGACTTTCAACCCGTTTCATTATGATTGATGGATTTCTTACACACATCTAACTGTCCCTTTTTAGTCCCAGCATAAAATTAACAAAATAACCAATGACTGACGACCAATGATCATAGGATGGGTTTAGGTTTGAAAGGTTTAACCCTCTTCTTCTAAAATTAGGAATCCGGTCCTTTACTGAAAAGTTCAGCAAGGACCGGACGTCTTAAATTTCTGCAATAAATGTAGACAATAATTTATAAATGCAAAATAATTGTTAAAAAGTTGTCAGCTTACCTTGGTAATAATCCAATATCTTACTGTAGATCAGGTAATCATAGCGCGCACTGATCAATGCCAGGTTAGCCGCATCCATGTTATTTTTTGAGGTTACAAAATCCACCGAGTTAAGCACGCCCGATTCGTAACGTATTTTTGATATCCTGAAACTTTCAGTATACGCCTTCGTTTCGTCAAGCAGGGCCTGGTAACGCTTATAAGCGCCCGACATGTTATTATAAGCCTGTTCAATATTTTGCTGTAATACGTTTTTTGTATTTTGTTCGATGAACTGCTGATTTTGCAGGTTAAGCTTCGCGAGCGACACATTGTTGCGGCGGTAGAGGTTGGTAAAAATGGGAATATTTAGTCCAAACTGCACATACGTACCATAATTGTTCCTGAACTGATCGAAATAGCTTCCTGTATTCAGGTTTGAGTAGTTGGTGCTTATCCCGGTGCCCAGGCTCAACGTTGGCCATAATAAACCTTTATAGTAACTCACTTGCTTTTCAGCGCTTTGGCGTGATAAAGTAGCCGCTTTCATCTGTGCAAGCGTCGACAAAGCAACGTTGTAAACACTATCGGGGCTAATGCCGTTGTCGCCCTTCAGATCTTCGGCGTTGAGCGGCGCCAATTGGATATCCCTGTTAAACGGAATGTTCATCAATTGGAACAAACTCAACACGGCCGCATCCAGCGCGTTTTGACCGGCAACGACGTTAACCTTCGCGTTTTGGTACGAACCGCGCAAATCGTATACATCCGAAGCAAATTTATTGTCGCCATGGCTTTCCAATATCTCTGAACGATCAAGACTTTGCTTTGCTACGTCCAGCGAACTTGTGTCCTGGTTTAATACATCTTTTGCATCAAGCACTGAAAGGTAGTTGGTGATCACATTTACAGTCACAATATCCTTTGCGGCCTGGAAGGTCATTTTGCCCGCCTGGTAGGAAAGCGAAGCCTGTTTGATAGCGCTTTGCAACGCCAGGCCGTTAAACAAGGTTATGCTGGCATTGGCGCCGTAGTTATCGGATGTTACCGATTGGGTTATATAAGCGTTGGTAACCGGGTTCAAACCACGCCCTGACGTAAACGCACGGTTGGCCGAGCCAGTGATTGAGGGCAGCAGGTTTTCTTTTTGCTGCAGAAAGTTAATACGCTGTTGTTCTGCAGTTATCGAATCTTGCTTTGCACTCAGGTTATTTTTGATCGCAATTTGAATACACTGCTGCAGGGTAAGCGTAGCGGGCTGCTGCTGTGCATGCAGCCAAAAGCAAGCTGTTAAAAAAAGGAATGTTAAAAAATATTTACTGAATCGCATCTTGTCTGTCTTGTATTACTGTGTTTATTAAAATTTGCGCGAAGAGGATACCTTTCCGTCCAGCAGGTCAATAATTCGCGTGCCGTACTCCGCATTCTTTTCGGAGTGGGTTACTTGTATGATAGTCACCCCGTCTTCCTTGTTCAACTTACGGAAGAGCTCCATAATTTCTTCACCTTGTTTTGAATTTAAGTTGCCGGTTGGCTCATCGGCCAAAATCAATTGTGGTTTGGCAATCAGCGCACGGGCTATGCCAACTAATTGCTGCTGGCCCCCTGATAATTGTGCAGGGAAAAGATCTTTTTTGCCAACGATCTGGAACCTGTCGAGAATATCGGCAACCATAGCTTTGCGCTCGCTGCCTTTAAAGTCCTGATAAATAAGCGGGGTTTCGATGTTTTCGTAAACAGTAAGCTCGTCAATGAGGTGATAAGCCTGGAAAACGAAGCCGATATATTGTTTATACAGGGCTGAGCGCTGTTTTTCTTTTAATTGGTGAACAGCCTGGTCGATAAAGTAGTGGTAGCCTTCGGAGGGCTCATCGAGCATCCCGATGATATTCAGTAATGTTGATTTCCCCGAGCCGGATGGTCCCATTATCGAAATAAATTCCCCTTTGTCTATCTCGATGTTAATATCATTGAGTACATAGTTCTTAGTTCCGCCGACCTGGTAATATTTTGAAACGTGCTGTAACGATAACATTTTTGATGGTAAATTAAGTATTAGTTATTCAGTGAATTGATCCTTCTAAGTTATTAAATAAAATCATTCGCGCATGGGTCAATTCATTATGGCACAAGTGCATCAATAACATACCAAAAAGACAAGAAACTAACAATCAGTTATTTAGACGATAAACCTTTTACTAAAACTGTTCGCTTATGTGACAGAGAGCGTACGGTTATGATACAATAAAGTTCATAGTTGATGGTTCATAGTTCATGGCCATATTTGGTTTTTAGACCGTGGTCCGAACGATGCGCGCGTACCCTTTTGCTTTTACTTTCTTCTTTCACCTAAAAAATCACTCACTTCTTAAACTCTCGACCGGGTTGGCCATTGCCGCCTTGATAGCCTGCGAGCCGATAGTGAGTAAACCGATCGTTATTGCGATAATGGTTGTATAAGCAAAAATCGTCCAGTCAATAGCTTGTTTGTAGGCGAAGCCCTGCAGCCATTTATTCATGGCCCACCAGGCGATTGGCGAAGCAATGACCACCGACAAGATGATCAGCCTTAAAAAATCGACAGAAAGCAATGAAACAATTGTGCTTACCTTTGCGCCAAGTACTTTCCTTACACCGATTTCCTTGGTTCGCTGCTCTGCACTAAAGGCAGCAAGGCCAAACAGGCCAAGGCACGAGATTAGTATGGCGATAACCGTAAAATAGCTTACTGTTGAGGCCAGCCGGTTATCGGCCTGGTAGTTTTTCTGAAAATCTTCATCCATGAAAGTGTATTCAAACGGGTCGTTCCGGTCGAATTTGCGCCAGGTATCGCTGATCATTTTTAGCGTAGCGGCCATGTTTCCGGCTTTAGCATGGACGACCAGGTAATTAAAATAGTTTTTATCTGATACAAGTTGAAAGCCATAAGGCGCAACGGCAGAATGCAGGTCTTCAAAATGAAAATCTTTCACCACACCTATCACCCGGAAGGTATATTTTTTACCCTGCAGGTCAAAATAAACGTTCTGGTTAACGGCTTTTTGCGGCGACTGAAAGCCCATTTCCCTGATCGCATCCTCGTTTACAATGATCTTGTTGCCGGTGTCTGATTTAAAATCGGGCGAGAAAAGCCGGCCTGCCACACACCTAAAACCGAGTGTAGCCAAAAAATGGTCGTCAATAAAATTCATCCGGGTATGCCTGGCATCAATCATGGTTTGGCCGTCTTTATAATAGCCGGCGTCCATCAGGTTGGCAATGCCGGGATAATAGGTTGAAACGGCCGCCGAAAGCACACTGTTGTTGCCTGCCACCTCGTTCCTCAACGCTTCAGCCACACCTTTTGCGGCACTGCTTCGCAAGGGAACTACGATCTGCTGGTCACTGGTAAAGCCCAGGTCGGCAGTGCGCATAAAATGCATCTGCCGGGCTATCACCACCGAGGCGATGATCAGTACCACCGATATTACAAACTGGAAAACCACCAACCCTTTGCGTATGGATACCACCGCCAGCGAGTTAACCAACTTGCCTTTTAAAACTGCAACCGGGTTAAATGATGACAAATAAAAAGCAGGGTAACTGCCCGCAATTACACCGGTGAGCAACGCCAGTGCTAAAAATTCAACAAATAACACCTTGTCTGCTGAAAATGAAAGTATTATATGTTTGTCCGACAGTTGGTTAAACGCCGGCAAGAAGGTAACCACTATAACCAGGGCGAGTACAAATGCGATAAGTGTCATTAGTAACGACTCACCCAGGAACTGCCTTATCAGCGCACTTTTTTCCGCGCCCAGTACTTTGCGCACGCCCACTTCCGCAGACCGTTTTGATGATCGCGCGGTCGACAAATTCATAAAATTAATGCAGGCAATGAGCAGCGTGAAGATGGCGATGGAGCCTAATACATATAAATAGGTACGGCTGGCCGGCGCCGTTACATTCGATTTAAGTGTTTGGCTCAGGTGGATAGCCTGTACCGGCGTTAAAAACTGCCGCTTTCCCCTGCCCATGCGTTTTAGGTCATTCTCCTCATATTTTTGCACAAACGCCGGAAACTTTGCCTGCAACCGGGCAGCATCGGTGCCGGGTTTCAGCAACAAGTAGCTATAAAACATATTGTTGCGGGCAAAATCGTTACCCTGCCTTTGCAGGTATTTGTACATTTCGCCGCCTTCGAGCGAAAGCACGAAACCGGCATTGATATGTGATGGCTGGCCTACCGCTTTAAATACGCCGGTAACCTTGTAATCCTGTTCGCCGTTCATATTACTGCTTACATGCAACACTTTATTTAGTGCGGGTTCGCGACCAAATATTCTACTGGCCATGTCTTCCGAAATAACAATGGTGTTTGGATTGTCCAACGCATTGTCGGCCTTACCTTCGGTGAAATTATAGGTAAACATCCTGAAGAATGAGGGGTCGGCGAGGAACCCGTTTTTTTCCAGGAATGACTTTTTATCCCCATTGGCCGGGCTATACTGAACCAGCACTTTTTCATCCCCCATCAGTCCGAGGAGGCGGGTGCAATCCTGCACCTCGGGGAATTCGCGCTTCATAGCGGCCGCTACAGGTGGCGAGGTAAAAGGTATAGGATCATCCTTAATGCCTTTAGCAACAAAAGAGGTGCCTACCTGGTATAGATTATTGACGTTTTTTTGATAACCGTCGTAACTGGTCTCGTAATTGAGATACAGCGCAATCAGCATGCAGCAGGCCAGCCCTACCGACAAGCCAAAAATGTTTACAAACGAGAAGAACTTGCTCTTCATCAGGTTACGCCATGCGATTTTGAAATAATTACGTATCATGTTTTCTGGGATTTCACCGATTTCAGATTGATTTCACCGATTTAATATTCTTTTATTGCTAACTGACCATTGCTAACTGCCACTATTCCGACCTCAAACTCTTCACCGGGTTAGCCAACGCCGCTTTTATCGATTGAAAGCTTACCGTGCAAAAGGCGATCATTACTGAGACGACGCCTGCTATCAAAAACACCCACCATTGGATATCAATGCGATAAGCATAGTCCCGCAGCCAACGGTAAACCGCGAACCAGGCCACAGGCCAGGCGATCACGTTTGCGCATAATACCAACAGGAGGAAATTCCTGGAAAGCATCAGCGTAATGTTTTGAACCGACGCGCCTAAAACCTTCCTTACCCCTATCTCTTTTACCCTTTTTTCTGCAGAATGGGACGCAAGGCCAAATAACCCGAGGCAGGATATAAAAATGGCCAGCCCTGCCAGAATGCCAACGATCTGGCTTACCTGGTTGTCGGCCTTGTAAACTTCGTTAAAGTGGTCATCCAAAAACTGGTATTCAAACGGATAGCCCGGATAAACGCTATCCCATGTTGATTTAATGAAATTGATGGCCGCAGCTGTATTTTTACCATTGATCTTTACCGAAAAGTCCCTGAAACCGGTATTGTGAGCAGCTACCAGGAACATCGGCTCGATTTTATATTGTAACGAGTTAAAATTGAAATTTTTGGCGATGCCAACGATCGTTCCCAACGAGTCAAATCCAAATCGCTGGCCTATCAATGCCGATAAAGGTTTTTTTGGATAATCCTTCAATAACTCTTTCGCCAGCGCTTCGTTAACAATAAATTGCCTGTAATCCGAAGCTTTGCCACCGGGGAAGTTTTTCCCGGCGGCTAGTTTGATCTTGAACAGATCGAGGTAGTTGGTATCCACAACTAAGAGTGTGGTGCCTAAATCCAGCTTTGGACCGAACGAAGGCCTGAAACTGACACCGGTTTGATCCAGGTGACTGCCTAATATATCCTGGGAAGCGGTTACACCTGAAACTAAGGGATTACCGGAAAGTTCCTTTTTGAACAGGTCATACTTTCTCGTGGTGATACCGTCAACAGGAATATTAACAATCTGTTCGCGGTTATAGCCCGGATCCTGGGTTTGCATCAGCTGCAATTGCTTCAATACAAAGGTGGTAGCGATCATCAGGAAAATCGCAATGGAAAATTGGGTTACTACCAGCACATTGCGCAACAGGCTTTTGTTTTTACCCACCTGTATCGATCCTTTCAACACCCTCGACGCCTGGAAAGACGACAGGTAGATCGCCGGATAAACGCCCGAAATGATGCCGATAAAAACCGTTCCGCCCAGTACTGCCGACAATACTTTCATGCTGCCAAACAGGTCGAAAGTAATTTGCCTGTCGCTGAGTGAATTGATATATGGCAGTGCCAACTCAACTAATGCGATAGAAAATACGAGCGCTAAAAAAGCGATCATCACCGTTTCGCCTAAAAACTGCAAAGCAAGTTGAAAACGGTAAGCGCCGATAGATTTACGGATACCAACCTCCTTGGCCCGTTCAACCGACCTGGCAGTTGACAGGTTTATGAAATTTACACAGGCAATGACCAGCACGATCAACGCAATAATGGCAAACAGGTTGGTCGACTTTTTATCAAACTTTTGATAGTTGATGTAATCCAGCCCGATATCGGCCGAATTTGCATGCACATCTTTTAATGGCATTACAAATAATTTCATGTACTTGGGCCCATCTTTACCAAGATACTTTGTGAGGTATGCCGGGAATTTTTTCTCAAGTGATGCAGTATTTGCACCGGGCGTTAATTCAAGAAATGTGTCGAGCCAGTTACTTCCCCAGCTTTTGTACATCCATGGCCTGTAAACACTGCTGAACGAAAACAATGCGTCAAATTGCAGTTGCGAGTTCTGGGGAACATTTGCCAGTATACCGGTTACTGTGAAGGTGGTGGTATCGTCGCCATAGTGGGTTATTAGTTTGCCTATAGGGTCGGCGCTGCCGAATAATTTTTTAGCTGTTTCTTCGGTAAGCATTGCCGTCTGGGGTTTTAACAACGCCGTTTGCCTGTCGCCACGAATTACATTAAAATCGAATATATTAAGGAAGGTGGAATCAACAAAAAATATTTGCGGTAAAAAAACTCTTTTCTCGCCTTGTGTCAGCTGGTATTTATTACCCCAATGTACCCGTGTAAAGCTTTTTATTTGGGGATATTCCATTTTCATGGTCTGTCCCATCAAAAACTCGGACAGACCCACCTTTTGCGTAGCACCCTCCTGCCCGATGGTTTGCACTTCATTTAATTTATAGATGTTTTTGGTATGAAAATTATCGAAACTTTTTTCATAACCAACGAACAGCATGATCACAATACATGCGGCCATCCCAACGGATAAACCGATAATGTTAATAGCCGAAAAAACCTTGTTTTTCCAGATGTTTCGCCAGGCGATCTTGAGATAGTTCTTTATCATTTTTTGGGATTACACCGATTTTTAATTGATTTCACCGATTATAAATATTGTCAACTGCCTTCGTCCGCCATAGCTTCAGCGACGGCGGATTACTGCTACTCCGACCTCAAACTCTTTACAGGGTTCATTAACGCCGCTTTGATCGCCTGGAAACTAATAGTAATTATGGTGATGATCAACGCTGCAATTGCCGACAGGATGAACACACCCGGGCCAATACTTATCCGGTAATCGTATTTCAGCAGCCAGCCGTGCAAAAAGTATAAAGCTATTGGCGAGGCGATCAAACAACTGATCATCACCAACACAATAAAATCCCTTGACAATAGCAGCCACACCTGTCCAATAGAAGCGCCCAACACCTTGCGGATACCAATCTCTTTGGTGCGCTGTTCGGCAACATAAGCCGCCAGGCCGAACAAGCCCAGGCAGGATATAAAAATAGCCAGGCCCGCAAAAATGCCCGCCAGTTTACCAACAAGCACCTCGAGGTTAAATTTGCCGTTGTATTCGTCGTCGACAAACCGGTAACTGAACGGATAGGCTGGATTATATGCGTTGAATATACTGGTGATCTTTTCGATGGCCTGGTGTGTGTTTGCGCCTGCAGATAGCCGGTAAAACACAAAATTGCCGCCGCGCCCATGAACAAACACGGTAGGCTCAACCGGCGTAAACGGCGATTCCATCAGCGCATCCTTTACCACCCCAATTATTCGTGCCGGCCCTGTAACGCCGTCAAACGTGATCAATTGATTGATCGGTTGTTTTAGCCCCATACGTTTAACAGCAGCTTCGTTGATGATAATGTTTGAAGTATCCAGACTCCAGGCGCTCGAAAAATCACGGCCGTCCTTTAATTTCATACCAACCGTTTTAAAATAGCTGTCCGATACGGATACAGCGCCGACATTCAAACCTAACTCGCCTGGTTGCTGTCCGGGCCATTTTTCAATACCGGTATGCCAATAAACTCCTGTCACCGGGCTTGATGCTTTGGCAACACTCTCGATGGTTCCGGTTTGCAGCAAGTCGTTTTTAAGGGCATCATAATGGTTGTTCAAATCATCGCTCATATCAGTGGTAACTAACCGGTCGGCACTATATCCTGTTGGCCGGTCCTTGGCATGCTGTATTTGTTGGTAAACGATAGTCGTGCTGATAATCAACGCAATAGAGCATGTAAACTGTAGTACTACTAAAACCTTTCGCGGTAACGCTGCCGCCTTGCCTACCTGGATGGCGCCCTTTAATACCTTAACCGGGTTAAAAGACGAAAGATAAAATGCCGGCCTGCTGCCCGCCATTAAACCTGTAAACAAAACATAAGTGATCATGATCAACCAAAAAACCGGGTCGGCATACGGAATACTCACTGCATCGCCGGTGAGGCCATTAAAATAGGGTAACGCAAGCTGAACAAGAAGTACGGATACCAGGAAAGCGATAAAGGTGATCAATACTGATTCTGTTAAAAACTGGAAGATCAGGTCCTTGCGTTGCGAGCCGATGGCCTTTCTTACGCCCACCTCCCTCGCCCGTTTCTCGGACCGGGCAGTAGAAAGATTCATAAAATTGATACAGGCGATCACTAACACTAATATGCCAATGATGCTGAACATCCGCACATAATCAATAAATCCCCCGGCCTCTTTCCCATTTTTAAATTCGGAATATAAATGCCAGTCGGCAACGGAGTGAAAAAGCACGACTGGTTTTACGGGCCGCATTTTTGGACCGCCGTTAAAAACGATGTTTTTAATTTTAGGCGCCAGTTTGGCGTAATCAACGCCCGGCTTAAGCTGCACATATAGCTGGAAGGAATTATTGTAATAAGTAGTCCTTGCGGTCTTCATCCAATCCTGCGTCTGTTCGTTAAAGCTGAATGGCATCAGGAAGTTAAATTGCAGGGTCGCGTTTTTCGGTACGTCCTTCATTATCCCGGTCACTTTAAGGCTATACTTGTTATCTATTTTAACCATTTTCCCCATCGGGTCGGTCTCGCCAAATAAAGCTTTGGCGGTTGATTCGGTCAGCACAATAGAAAAAGCATCCTTTAAGACAGAACCTGGATTCCCTTTTACCAGCGGATATTGGAACATTTTTAAAAAGTCAGACCCGACAGCGCCGCCGTTCATATAAAGTTTTTTGGTGCCTATCAATAAGTCATGCTGCCCCATCCAGTCCGATTCGGCAACGTACTTTACTTCGGGGTACTGCTTTCTCAGCACGTCCGCTATCGGCAGCGAAACCGCCTGTTGGGTGTGTTCTCCTTCGTGCGGATCGGTAAAATTCAACTCCACCTGATACAAGGATTTATAGCCCGGCAAAAACTTATCGTACGAATATTCATTAACCACCCATAAGGCGATCAGCAGCGCCACCGCCATACCTGCAGCCAGCCCAACAATATTCAGCGCACTGTAAACTTTATTGTTCAGCATATTGCGCCAGGCGATCTTCAAATAATTCTTTATCATAACCAGTTTGTTAAAATCTGTTACTACTAATCAATTAGTAGTAAAATGTGTGCCATATTATAACTACTTGATTATAAATAGTTTATTTAACAACAATAAATTTCAGTGTACGGAAATAGCACAGTTACCGCACGGAAATGATGCGCTTATCTGAGCATTTGCTTTTTTTAACTGCAACTGCCAACTGCTACTGCTACTCGCTTCTTAGGCTCTTCACCGGGTTCATCAGCGCTGCTTTTATCGCCTGGAAACTAACGGTGCCTAAAGCGATCACTATCGCCGTTATTCCTGCCAGTGCAAATACCCACCAATGAATATCGACATGATACTGGTAGCCTGTTAGCCACTTGTTAGTTGCCCACCATGATACGGGGAATGCGATGAGGCAGGATATGATCACCAACTTTAAAAAATCTTTGGATAAAAGCCCGGTCAATCCACCGACCGTTGCCCCAAGCACCTTGCGGATGCCTATTTCCTTTATTCGGCGTTCAGCGGTATAAGCAGCTAAGCCGAACAAACCAAGGCAGGAAATGAAGATTGCCAGTGACGCAAAAACACCTGCTAATGTGCCCGTTAAAGTTTCTGTTTTAAATAATTGGTTAAAGTCGCTGTCAACAAACTGGTACTCAAAAGGATAACCGGGATAATCTGCTTTTGCAATGGCGCCTGCTTTGGTCAGAGCGGCCCGCAGGTTAACACCGGGTCTTAAACGGATGGTTAAAACGCTGGTTCCTGACGGATGGTGGTACAATACCAGGGGAGCAGCGCTGCCGTACATATCGTTATACAAGTAATCTTTCAGGATGCCGATCACCTGAAAAGTTTTTGTATTGCTTTCGTGGATAATGCCGCCTACCCTGCCCTGTTTGCCTATTTCTTTGGCAAATGCCTCGTTAATGATCACGTTGGTACTGTCGACCTTGGGATCGTTGTTAAAATCATGGCCTGCGGCAAGTTTTAAACCCATTGTAGAAATGAACTGTGCGCTAACATTTTGCCACGAGATCAGCGGATTTTTCGACGCATCCTTACCATCCCATGAATAATTGTCGTTATTGCTGCCGATCTCAAGCGCCTTATTGTCGCTCAGTGAAGCGTTTTCCACAACACCCGTTCGCATCAGGTCGTTGTAAACCGGCGCAAAATGATCGGCCTGGTCGCCCTGCAGGTTGATATAAACCAGGTTATCCTTATCGTAGCCAATGCTGCGATTTTTGATGTGCTGAATTTGCTGGTAGATGATCACCGTACCGATGATGAGCACGATAGAAACGGTAAACTGTATTACCACCAGGCTTTGCCGGATAAAGCCCGAACCAGCGCTGGATTTGATCCTGATGTTTTTGAGTACGGTTATGGGGTTAAACGATGATAAATAAAATGCCGGATAACTACCTGCCAACAAACCAGTTACAACACTTATCCCAAATAGATACATCAGGTGTGCCGGATCGAAAATGTCAACTGAAAGCTGCTTTTGTACCATGTCATTAAACGACGGCACCGCCAGGTAGATCAATCCAACGGCCACTAAAACCGAAATAAACGACATAATAACCGCCTCACCGATAAACTGCCCGATCAGTTTGCCTTTGCCAGCGCCCATTACCTTGCGCACGCCGACTTCTTTAGCCCGTTGTTCGGATCGCGCAGTTGAAAGGTTCATAAAATTGATGCAGGCAATTACTAAAATTATCCATGCGATAAAGGAAAATATTTTGACATATTGTATCCTGCCGCCATCCATTTTGCCATCGGTAAATTTATTGTGCAGGTTCCAGTCGTTCATCGAGAACAGGAAGCATTGCGTGGTATTGCCCGGTTGTGTTTTGGAGGCGATGTACTTGCTCAATTTTTGGTTTATCGCGGTTAAATTGGCATTTGGCTCCAGTTCAACAAGAGTGCGGCACCAGTTGGCGCCCCAAATATTCATCCAGGGTTGCTTATGATCGATATTTGCCATCGGGATAAGCCATTGAAACTGGTAAGTGGAGTTTTCAGGAAGGTCTTTAAAAACCCCCGAAACTGTATAATTCTCCGTATTGTTCAGTTTTAATGATCTACCCACCGGGTTATCGTCGCCGAAAAATTGGTGCGCCATTTTTTCGCTGATCACTACAGATTTTAACTGCGCAAACGCATTGGAGGCAGAGCCGCTTACAAAAGGCAGCTGCAGCATCGAGAATATCCCGGGATCGGCCCAGTTTCCCTTTTCGGTTATTGCTTTATCACCCAGGCCAAACAAGCCCTGGTCGCCGTCGCCGGTCAACCGGGCAGCGTTTTTTATACCCGGTATTTCAGCAACCATCGCTTTGGACATAGGCCCCGGCGTGCCGAAAAATGTACTTGTTTTGCCGTTGTAGGTCTGGTTTTCATAAACCTTGTATAACACATCCCGCTTGGCGAAGTTGTGGTTAAAGGTTACTTCATCCTGTACCCACAAAAATATCAGGGAGGCACAAGTAACACCAATCGCCAGTCCGGCGATGTTTAAAATGCTGTAGCTCCTGTTTTTTAACAGGCTGCGCAAGGTGGTTTTGATGTAGTTCTTTATCATGGCAAACTAATTAGTGAATTAGTGATTGAGTGAATTAGTGAGTTTTGAATTATCGAGTTATTGAATTATTGATTATTATCTGCAAACTGCTCATTCACTTCTAAGGCTCCGCACCGGGTTTACTAGTGCCGCCTTCACGGCTTTATAGCCCACCGTGAGCCAACCTATCAATAGCGATGCAGCAATAGCGGCAATAAATATCCATACGCTCATACTGATGCGATAGGCGAAGTTTTGCAGCCAACTGCTCATTAAATACCATGCAGCCGGTGTGGCAATAGCAAACGAAATCACGATCAGCACGATAAACTCCCTCGAAAACAAATACACAATACTGGCTACCGATGCACCCAACACTTTGCGAATACCAACTTCTTTGGTGCGCTGTACCGCCATAAAGGAAACCAGGCCATATAGCCCCAGGCAGGAAATGAAAATGGCGATGAGCGCAAATATTTTGTACACCAGGGCCAGCTGGTTTTCCTGGTTATAAAATTTGGCGATGTTTTGATCGAGGAAAAAGCCGGTGTAAGCGTACTCGGGATAAGTATTTTCCCAAAGTTTTTGAACCGCTGCGGCTGTTGTTGCCAGGCTTTTGGTTTGAATTTTTATGGCGATGTTCGACTCAAATATTTTTTGCGGGTAAATCACAATAGGTTTCACCGTCTCACGCAGGGAGTTTGATTTAAAATCCTCCACAACGCCGGAAATGGCCGCCCAGGATCCGTTGCCAAGGCTTATGGATTTACCGATAGCATCTTCAGGGCGTTTGATCCCCAATTTTAGCATTAATGTTTGGTTGATCACCGCCTGGCGCATCGTATCCGCAGGCTCATAAACCTTGCCGGCTACTAAATGCAGCCCGAATGTTTTAAAATAGTCGGCATCCCCTATTTTCAGGAAAAGATCGAAGCCGGGATCTTTTTGCGAATGATTAAAATAGAAATTGGTCGAGCTGTTATTGTCGGACGACGGAGCATCTGAATTAAAGGAGGCTGACTGTACCCCGGGCAACTGCAGCACCTGTTGTTTAAAAGCGGCCATTTTACGTAAACTGACACTGTCGTTGTAGCCCGGCGCAATCAGCACGGCTTCCTTATCAAAGCCCAGGTCGGCATTGTTGACGAAATTCATTTGCCGAATGGCAATCACCGTACCGATAATGAGCAATTGCGATATGGCAAATTGCGCAACAACCAGCGTTCTGCGTAGCGGAATACCACCAATTGATGCAGCGTTAATTTTATTTTTTAAGGCCAGCACCGGTTTAAAACCCGACACCACTAACGCCGGGTAAATGCCGGATAAAATGATGACCGCTAACGTAACGCAAGTTAAAAAAAGTGCGGTCCCGGCATTAAAAAGTCCGATATTATCGGGCACACTGGCAATATTTTTAAGATAAGGCAAAGCTATTTTAGCTACTGCAACGGCGAGTACCAGGGCGCCCATCACGATGATGGTGGTTTCGCCGATTACCTGTACAATGAGCTGCGCCCTGCTGCTGCCAAGCACTTTACGGATACCCACTTCTTTGGACCGGCCAACCGATTGCGCGGTAGACAGGTTAATAAAGTTAATTGACGCCATAATGATGATGAGAATAGCGATGAAAGACAATGTGCGGAGGGTAGTCATACTGGTTAAGTGATCGCCCAGGGTATCGCCAAAACGGGTATCGAAATGCAAGGTAGATAATGGCTGCGGTACAAGAAACCTTTTGCCCCCGGTCCTATTTTTAAACTGCCTGTTCGAAAAGTTGACGAATTGCTGGTTGATGGTATTAACGGAAACATTAGCGGGAAACTCAATATACACCTGGTGATTGCTGCTGGTCATATTCCAGTTGTCGCGGTACATGTATTGTTTAGGATGCTGTTTCCATGTAATATAGGATATCAGTACTTTTAATGGAAAATCTGAATTTGCTGGGGCATCATTAATAACCCCTGCCACTTTTAAGGTTAAAACGTTATCCATTTTGAGTATTTTCCCAACTGCGTTTTGCCAGTTGCCAAAATACTTGACAGCGCTGCTTTTGTCGAGCACTACCATATTCGGTTCACTTAACGCCGAAGGTTTCCCGGAAAGCCAGGCAGCACTAAAAATGTTGAAATACTGCGGTTCAATAAACATAACACCGGTGTTCTCGATAAATTTTTTATCATCAGCCGGGTTTCCGGTGACAGCCGGCACAGTAACCATGCTTCCGTAACTTGACTCGATACCTGCAACTTTTGCCTTCGGGAAATATAAACGCAAGGCATCTACAGCGGGCGCCGAAACTCCTGCGGTATGTTGCAGTCCACCTTCCCGGCTTGTTTGTGTAGTTACGCGGTAAGTGGTTTTGTACCCTGGCTGAAAAGTATCGAAACTCAACTCGTACTGTACCACTACAAATATGAGCAGACAGGCTGCGATTCCAACTGTCAACCCGGCTATATTGATGGCCGAATAACTTTTGTGGCGAATAATATTGCGCCATGCGATCTTGAAATAGTTTTTTATCATAAAATTCCGTGATTGAAGGATTATAAAACCTGTACCAATTTATTAAGTCTATAAAAATCAAATAGTTACATTATAAATCAAAATACGAATGTGTTCGTATGTGTAACAACAGGTGTACGGTTTTGATACAGCTTAGTTCATGGTTCTTAGTTGATGGTCCATGGCACGAAGCTTTTGTTCATTTCCTACCATGAACTATGAAAAATGAACTACTCGCTCCTCAAACTGTTCACCGGGTTAGCCACCGCAGCTTTTATCGCCTGGAAGCTCACGGTTACCAGGGCGATAAGCAAAGCTATACCTGTTGCGCCGGCAAATATCCACCACGAAAGATTTATCCGGTAGGCAAAATCCTGCAGCCATTTATTCATGGCCCACCAGGCAAGCGGAAAAGCGATAATGCTGGCAATGACCACCATTTTTATAAAATCGACGGAGAGCAACCGTACGATATGCTGCATACTGGCGCCCAATACTTTGCGGATACCGATCTCTTTTACTTTTTGTTCTGCGGCAAAAGCGGCAAGCCCAAGCAAGCCCAGTGCCGATATAAAGATAGCGACACAGGCAAATAAGGTGATCAGTACCGACGATTGCTGTTCAGATTTATAGAGATCATTATACGTCTCGTCCAAAAAATCATAAACAAATGGTGCGTCGGGGAAGTAGCTCTTCCATACCTTGCCGGCAGCAGCAATAGCGGCCGCAGTATTTCCCGGTGCGGTTTTGATATAAAAGCCTTCGCCCGGGCTGTTTGAGATCACCATAGGGCCGATCTTATCGTGCAGGCTTTTGTAGTGAAAATCTTTAACGATACCGATGATTACGCCGGTATCACCCTGGTGAATAAAGCGCTGGCCAATTGGCGACCCGTGAAGCTTTATTAATTGCAGCGCCGTTTCATTGAGCAGTACGTTTTTCTTATCGGATATATCGTTACTGAACCATCTCCCCTCTTTTATTTTAATGTGCAGCAGGCTTTGGAAATCAATGTCGGCATCGAGTGGTGCAAATGAAGGGTTGAAATCTTTTTGTCGTCCCGCCCAATCAAAGCCTCCCGAACTGGCATTGCCAAAATCTACAAGCCCGCTGCCGGCCATGGCGACATTCGACGTAGCGCTTTGTTGTTTAAGCTGCTGCTTTACCGTTGTAAGCAGTGCATCGGATTTTTTATAGTCGAAGTTCGGGATGGTCCAATATGGGAATGAAAAGCTGAATACCTGCGACCGGCTATATCCGGGATCCATTGTTTGTATAAACCGTAGTTGCCTGTAAATAACCAGTGTGCTTACAATAAGCACAACCGAAATGGTGAACTGGGCTACCACTAAAACACGCCGGAGAGCCACATCCTTAAAGTTGAGCATCGATTTGCCCCTGAACACGCTCATCGGGTTAAATGAAGAAAGCAGCATGGCCGGATACAAACCGTTCAGCAAAAATGAAACCAGTAAGGTTGAACCCAAAATGAGCAGGATAACAGGTGAGGCAATGGGATTATCAAACGCTTTACCGGTGAATGACCGGAACCATGGCAAAGCAATTTGCACCAGCAATAAAGCCAGCACAATCGCCAAAAAGCTCACCAGCAGGGATTCGGACATAAACTGGCCGAATAGGTGCAACCGGTCCGCCCCAACGATCTTTCGAACGCTGACCTCTTTTGAACGCAGGCTGGCGCGCGCAGTAGTAAGATTTACATAGTTAATACAAGCAGTAATAAGTAACAATGCACCAAGCACTATAAATACGTTAACCATGGTACGGCTGCCGTGAAGGATAACTGAACTTTGCAGATCATTTTCAAAATGCATATCAGCCAGGCTGATCAACTCAAACTTTTGATCGCCTTTATCCCCCTTTTTATTTTGATGTACTATAGTTTTAAGCTTATTGCCGATAACGGCCGCGTTGGCGCCCGGCTTCAACTTTAAAAAGGTTAGATAATTGTAATTTCCCCATTGCAATGCATTCATCTTTTGCTTGGGATCGGCAAATTGGGCTGCGATCGGCATCAGCAAATTGAACTGGAAGCTGGAATTTGCCCGGTTGTCTTTCACTACCCCCTGAACCTGGTAATTGTTGGAATCGATCCGTAAGACTTTACCTATAGCATCCTGGTCGCCAAAATACTTTTTTGCGGCCGATTCAGTGAGGATCATACTGAATGGGTGCTTTACAAATTGATCTGCCGATCCTTCAATAAATTGATAATGAAAAACCTTGAACCAATGCTCATCAACATACGCTGATTTCTTTTCAGAGATGATCTTGTCGCCATAGTGCATATTCAAATCGCTGTAATGGGACTTCAGTCGCGTCACATCGGATATTTCAGGTATCTGCCTGTATGCGAAATCGCCCAAAACATATTGCGAGCTCTCCCATACCCAGGTTTCAGTCTTTGATATCGCCAGCCTGACTTTTATGCGATAAATATTGCTTGCGGCCGGCTGAAACTTGTCATAACTCAGCTCGTTTTGCACCCAAACAACGATAAGCACCGTTGCCGCCATGCCGATGCCCAACCCGGCAATGTTGATGGATGTCATCCTTTTATGCCGCCACAAGTTGCGCCACGCGATTTTGAAATAGTTTTTTAGCATTTTAGCCCTCCTGACCTCCCTTAAAGGGGAGGAAATGTTATTTATTGATCGATTTAAAACCTTTTTCCTTTCACCTTTGACCTTTCACCTCAAAAAAACTACTCACTTCTCAGGCTTTCCACCGGGTTAGCCAAAGCCGCTTTAACGGATTGAAAACTTACTGTAATAAAGGCTATTAATATTGCCGCCCCTCCGGCTGCAACAAAGACCCATGCATTTATATTAATGCGGTAGGCAAAATCGCGCAGCCAATAATTCATACCGTACCAGGCCAAAGGCGAAGCAATTATAACTGCAATAAATGTAAGTTTTAAAAAGTCATTGGCAATAAGGCCAACTATATTGCCAACAGTAGCACCCAGTACTTTTCGGATTCCTATCTCCTTCGTCCGTTGCACCGTTGCAAAGGCGGCCAGCGCAAACAGCCCCATACAGGCCAGCAAAATGGCCAGTATTGAAAAGGTACTGAATATAGTCTCCTGTTTTTGCTCGGACTCGTACATGCTGTTGTAATTATCATCCAGGAAGCGATAGGTAAACGGCATCGTAGGTACGCGTGCCTTCCATAGCGCCTGCAGGGCCTGCAATGTGGCCGTGGCGTTTTGCCCGCTGGTTTTTAAAAGTATGTAGTTGGTAAACGACGTATCCAGAAAAAGCATCATTGGGCCTATCGGCTGGTGCAGCGATGCAAAATGAAAGTCCTTGATGACACCTACTACAGTACCCGGCGCCCCTTTAACAACGGTTTTGCCTATAGCCTGCTGTGGCGACCAGCCTAAGCTTTTTGCGGCAGTTTCGTTTAAAATGAAGGAATATCTAAAATTCTTGTATTTGTTGGTGGTATCCATCAGTTTAAACTCATCGTCGGTGAAGTCTGCACCGGCTACAAGCTTCATATTCAAGGTTTTTATCAGGCCAACATCAGATGGCAGGCAGGTAAGGTTTAAATCTTTTTTGCCATGGCCGTCATCTGCGGTAATGCCATCTCCCCATTGTACAGAAGTAGGCATAGCATTTGCGCCGCTAACGCCGGTTACACCGGGCATGCGCGCAATTTCGGCTTTCAGCGCTTGATATTGCTGATGCGCATTATCGTCGGTTGTTATAACGATTACATGATCTTTATCATAACCTAAATCCTTATGGCGGATGTAGCTCAGTTGCTGCACGACAATGATGGTTGCAATAATAAGGCCTACTGATATCATAAACTGGAAAACAATAAGCGCTTGCCGGAAAACACCGCCAGAGGAGGTTAGCTTTAAGCCAGATTTGAGAATGCTGATCAGACGTATGTTAGAAAGCACAAATGCGGGGTAACTGCCGGAAGCAAAGGCGATAAATACGCACAGCGCCAGCATCGCCAATATGGGCAAGGGCTGCAGCCAAACCGAAAACGAAAGCTGCTTGCCGGTAAGTTGGCTGAAATAGGGTAAAAAAAGTATCGCCACTACGATCGCCAAAACAAGCCCGATCAATGTCAGCAAAAACGATTCACCAATAAATTGCCCGAAAAGCTGTGATTTTTGGGCGCCTAACACTTTACGAATGCCGATCTCCGTGCCTTTAGCGCTGGATTGTACCGTTGCCAGGTTGGTATAATTGATACAGGCGATAATGAGTATAAGCAGCGCTACGATACCGAGGCCGTAAACCATCGTGGCGCTTCCCGATGGCTCCAGCCCGTCGAGTGGCGAGTGAAGATGTACCTGCAGCATGGGCTCCAGGTTATATGTAAGCGGGCTGCTGGCTGCCAGCTTTAGTTCACCCTTGCTCACGCCCTTCATATAATTATCCAGTTGCCGCTGAAAACCCGGCAACTGGTCTTTATTTTTCAGCAACAGGTAGGTGATATAGTTGGCCGTCCACCACTCTTCGTGTTTGGAAGCATTAAGGGTTGAAAACGAGGCAATAAAGTCAAATTTGATCTGCGAATTTTCGGGGGCGTCAGCTACGACACCGGTCACCTGGAACATTTTTGGCGGGCCATACCAGCCTACTGATAGTGTTTTACCCATGGGATCGGCGCTCCCAAAATATTTGGCAGCTGTGGATTGTGTGATCACCACTTTATTGGGTGCGTCGAGCACTGATTTAGGATCTCCTTTCAACAATGGGAATGAAAACATCTTAAAAAAAGAAGAATCAGCATACAAAAACCGTTTCTCGATAAACATCTGGCTTCCGTACTTCATCACTACAGAACCATTGATCGTACGAACAAAGTTCTCCACCTGCGGGAAGCTACGGTGCAGTTGCGGGCCTGCTTTGCTGCCTGTTGTTGCAAATTTTTCCTTGCCGCCCTCACCGTATTGCATGGTCATCCGTACAATGCGGTCGGCATTTTTGTTAAAACGGTCGTAGCTAAGCTCATTTATAATAAATAAGCCGATCAGCAAACAACTGCTGATGCCCACGGTTAAACCCACCAGGTTTATCAGGGTGTATAGCCTGCTTTTTTGCAGCCGGCGTAATGCGATCTTAAAATAAGTCCAAATCATGTTATTGGTTCATTAGTTCACTTGTTCATTAGTTCATTAGTTCATTAGTTCATTGGTGTAGTCGGCGTTTATTACACGATGTAAACCCTTCGCCTTTTACCTTTCGCCTTTCACCTCAATAACGTTATTCGCTTCTCAGGCTCTTCACCGGGTTAGCAACTGCCGCTTTGATGGTTTGAAAAGCTGAAGTGATCAACGCAGCCAATAGCATGCCGCCGGCGCTCAGCGCAAATATCCACCAGCTGATGCTTGTTTTATCGGCATAAGTTTCCATCCACTTATTCATGGCCAGCAAGGCTAAGGGCGTTACGATCATGAAAGCCAGCAGGATAAGCAATACCATCTCGGTTGATAATAGCGTAACAATCTGTGTTATGCTTGCGCCCAGCACCTTGCGCACACCGATTTCTTTAGTACGGAGGTTAGTGGTATATATCGCCAACCCCAGCAAACCCAAACAGCTGATAAAAATGGACAAACCGGTGGCCCATGTAAGCAATGTGGACGTGTGCTGCTCGGCATCATAAAATTTGGCGATCTCCTGGTCATAAAAATGATATTCGAAGTCGTCCTGCGGGAAAACCTGTTTCCAGGCGGCCTGCATGCCTGCTATTGCTTTTTTCCATTCGCCGCCGCCGGGTGTCTCCGGGATTAATGCGATGTGGATCATTCCCATATCGCTCGGTTTTTCAACATAAAACATCATGGGTTTGATGGGCTCGCGCAGCGAATTTTGATAGAAATCGTTCATCACACCCACAACCTCTTTTTTCTGCTTTTCGCCCCTGAACGGTATTTGAATACCGATGGCCTTCTGCGGATCGATAAAACCCAGCAGGCGCGCATAATTATTGTTGATGATCAAACCTGTGGAAGTATCGCTCGCCGTTAAATACCGGCCGGCAAGTAATTTAATACCATACAGCTTCATGTAGTTTTCGTCGCCGCGTTTTATCTGCACATCGGCTTTTACTTCCTTTTTACCATCTTTATAGGTAATATCCCTCGAACTCCAGCCGCCCGATGACGGCGCACTGCTGCCCAGGCTGGTCATTTTTATCTGCGGAAGCGCTTTTATTTTATTAAAAAAAACCTGTTTAAGATTTGCATCCTGTACCTTGAACGGCGTACTAATGTAAACAATGGCATCCTTTTTAAATCCAAGGTCCTTATGCAGGGCGTAATAGATCTGCTTGCTCACCAGCACCGTGGCCATAATAAAAAATTGAGCAATAATAAATTGGGTTACCGTTAACGACTTACGCAGCCAGGCACCCCTTGTTTTACTTTTATTGCTCATGCCCTGGTTTTTTAAAACCAGAACCGGCTTATATCCCGATAACACGGCAGCCGGGTAAAATCCGGACAAGGCGCTTACCAAAAGGGTTAATACCAACAGGAAGATTATTAAGTTTGGCTGGTGAATGAAATCAGCTGTTACGCCTTTGGGGATAAAGTCTGCAAAAAATCTCAGTATCAGCGGCGAAAAACAGGCTGAAATGATCACCGCCAGCAAAGTTACCAGGAAGGTCTCACTCAAAAACTGGAACATCAACTGCTTGCGGCTACTGCCCATGGTTTTGCGGATGCCTATCTCTTTTGCCCGCTGTGCCCCCTGGGCAGTGGTTAAATTGATAAAATTGATGCACCCAAGGAGTAAAAGGAACAAGCCAACAACCATCAGCAGATACAGAGTTGTTTTGCTGACCACGGGATTATCAAATGCATAGTATTTTTCGTTAAAATGAAGGTCGCTTAAGGGCTGTAGGGCGAACTCGGTTTTACTGTCTTTATCTTCGGGCTTTGGCGGGTTATATTTTTTTAATAAGCCATTCAGTTGTTTTTCGATGGTTTGAGGCTTTGTACCATCGGCCAATTTTACAAATAGCTGCGATGCGGAGTTAGTCCCTCCCCATCCGTTTAGTTGCGAATGGATATTATTGATGGTTTTGGTGGTTGAAAAGGAAATAAAATCGTTAAAGGTGAGGTCGGTGTTTTCAGTTGGCTCCAGTATAACACCGGTAACAACCGTTTTTATGGAATCTTCATAAATTACCTCCCTGCCCAGCATTTGGTCGTAACTGAGTTTAGGGAAGAATTTTTTTGCTTCCAGCGAACTGAGCACGAGCATGTGCGGACCGCCCAGCGCCGTTTTTGGCGAGCCGGCCAGCCACTTGTAAGGGAAGATGTCGAAAAAGCGATCGTCGGTATAAACGATGCCATTTTGGCCTTTAAATTTTGCGGTGATCTTTTCCCCGTCCATCACCGTCACTTTGTAGCCACCGTCGGTGTAGATGGGCACGGATGTTTTTAGTCCCGTCACTTCGTTTTTTACCGCATCGGGTAAAGGGCCGGTAACCCCGGCATTAAACATCGGTTCGCCCGCGAAAGTAAAATTGGTGACCACCCGGTAAATTTTATCACCATCCGGATGAAATTTATCAAACGTCAGGTCGAAATGGACGATGAGATAAATGGCAAGTGCTGCGCTAATGCCAATAGACAAACCGATAACATTGATAAATGTGAACAGCTTGTGTCGCCAAAAATTGCGTAATGCGATTTTAAAGTAGTTACGTATCATGATGGTTGGTTCATTAGTTCATTGGTTCATTAGTTCATTGGTGCCTGTCGCCGGGGTATAGTTTTCTACCTTTCGCCCTTTGCATTTCGCCTTTAACCTCATTTGAGATTACTCACTTTTTAAACTTTGTGCCGGGTTAGCAATTGCCGCTTTAACAGTTTGGAATGCCGATGTAAACATGGCCGCCAGCAGCATAACTGCGCCGCTTGCCCCGAAAACCCACCAGCTGATGCTCGTTTTGTCTGCAAAGCCCTGCATCCATTTGTTGATGGCCAGCCATGCAAAAGGTGTCACTATTACAAAAGCCAGCAAAATCAGCAGCACCAATTCGCGCGACAGCAGCGCGACGATCTGCGTTACGGTTGCCCCAAGCACTTTACGAACGCCAATCTCCTTGGTGCGTTGCGTGGTGGTATAAATAGCCAGGCCCAACAGGCCCAAACAGCTGATCAATATGGATAAACCGGTGGCCCATTCCAGCAATGTGGCGGTGCGTTGTTCGCTGTCATATAAATGAGCCACGTTTTCGTCCACAAAATGATATTCAAAATCGTCGTTTTTATAAACTTGTTTCCAGCTCCGCTGCATTGAGGATATAGCGCTCCCCCAATCATTTGAACCGGCGCTCTGTGGTTTCAGCGCCACATGGAAAATGCTTTTATCATCTTCGTTGGCACTGGTCATGATCACGAGCGGGGCAACGGGCGCGTGCAGTGATTCCTGGTGAAAATCTGACACCACCCCTACTACCCGCATTCGGGTGTCACCGTTAAAGTTATCGATGATCTTCCCTACCGCGTCATTTGGATTTTGAAAGCCAATTAATCGCGCATAAGTGGCATTAATGAGGAAAGCTTTATTAGTATCACCCGGCTGCAGGTTGCGGCCGGCCAGTAGTTTGATGTGGTATAATTTGATATAATTTTCGTCGCCGAATTTTTCCGAAAGATTATCTGTATGAATTTCTTTTTTGCCATCGCGGTAGGTGGCTTCGGTAGAACTGGTATTCTCAGACGATGGTTCATCATTGCCCAGGCTCACCATGTCAACCTGCGGTATGGTGCGGAGCTTATTTAGCAGTACCTGGTTACTTGAGGCATTGCCATTTCTAAATGGCGATGGAATAGTCAAAATGCCCTGCTTTTTGAAACCCAGGTCTTTGTTTACAGCGTAATATATCTGTTTGCCTACCATCACTGTCGCCATAATAAAAAACTGCGCAATGACAAACTGGGTAACAATTAATGATTTGCGCATCCATGCATTGCGCGTTTGGCCGCTGGTTACCTGGCTTTTAAGTACAGCGACCGGCTTAACTCCTGATAGGATTGCTGCCGGGTAAAAACCGGATAAAACGCTAACCAATATAGATAGCAGCAGTAAAAACATTAGGATACCCGGGTGGGTGATGGGGTTAAACGTTACGCCTTCGCTGATAAAGCCGGAAAATAACCGGAGTATAAACGGTGTTAGCAATGCCGCTATAAAAACCGCAAACATGGTGGTTAACCAGGTTTCGGTTAAAAACTGCCAGATCAATTGCCCCCTGCTGCTGCCCATCGTTTTGCGTACGCCGATCTCTTTTGCGCGATGCGTTGCCTGGGCCGTAGCTAAATTCACAAAATTTATACAGCCCAAAAGCAGCAGGAACAACGCGATGCCCAACAAGCAATAGAGCGTTGTTTTACTGGCTGTGTCGTAACTGGCTATGGCGCCATATAGCGGATTGAAATGAATATCACTTAAAGGCTGAAGCGCAAAGGCCTGCGTTTTACCTTTTTGGGCCTGGCGGTTTTTACTAAGGATTTCATTAAGCTGCTTCTCCATGCCTGCGGTTGTGCTGGCGGGAGCAAGCCTGACAAAAAGCTGCCGCCGCACGTTGGTGCTGCCCCAGTTGTGCAGGTTCAATTGTGATTTTAGCTCGCTGCTTGCAAAAGCAGTTGGGTAGGATATGAAATCGTGAAAAGTAAAATCGCTATTTTCCGTTAGGGTAGCTACAATGCCCGAGACCGTCGTTTTAATGGTATCATAAATAACCGTTTTACCCATCACCTGGTCGTAAGGCATGCCAGGGAAATAGCGTTCGGCCTGCCCTGAAGTCAACACGACTTTATTGGGTTCATTCAGCGCTGTTCTTGGGGAGCCTGCCAGCCATTTGTAGTCGATTAGCTTAAAATAGTCGCCATCAACAATAGCGATGTTTTGCTGCTGTTTGTATTTCGTGGGGGTTGATTGCCCTTTGGGGATAAAAACATCAGGAAGCAACAACCTAAAAACCGGGGCAGACACCTGCAAACCTGGCACCTGGTTTTTAACCGCCCAGGGCAGCGGCCCGCAAACACCCGGATTGTAAGCTGGCTCGCCCGAAAAGGTAAAGTTGGTTACCACCCGGTAAATACGGTCGCCATCCTTATGAAACTTATCAAAAGTAAGATCGTGCTGAACAATTAAATAAATGACCAGCGAGGCACTGATGCCGACGGATAAGCCAATCACATTGATCAGCGTAAACACCTTGTGCCGCCAAAAGCTGCGAAATGCGATTTTAAGATAGTTTTTTATCATTTTTTGGCGGGGATTACACCGATTTCTTGATGATTACACCGATTAATACGTTTATTACCTTTTGCTTTGGACTTTCTGCTATCGCCAACTGTTTATTCAGAGCGAAGGCTCTTCACAGGGTTGGCCATTGCTGCTTTAACCGATTGGTAACTCACCGTTCCAAATGCAATCAGCCCTGCAACAATAATCGCCGAGGCGAAAATCCACCAGCTTAAATTGGTACGCGTGGCAAAATTATCCTCCAGCCATTTGTGCATCAAAACACCGGCAACCAGCAGGCCCGGCACTGCAGCAATAAGCACCAGCATCAAAAATTCTTTCGATAGCTCCTGGACAATTTGGGGCACGCTGGCGCCTAGTACTTTACGAACGCCAATCTCCTTTACACGCTGGCTAATAGTAAACGCCGACAGGCCGAACAAGCCCAGGCATGCTATAAATATTGCAATACAGGCAAATATGGTAAACAACGTACCCTGCTGCTGCTCACTGCGGTAAAGCTGGTCGAATTTCAGATCGAGAAAACTAAAATCGAACGGGGTTTCGGGCAGGTAATGTTTCCATTTGTCGTGAATAAATTCTATTGTCGCCGGCACGTTGTGCCCGCTGATTTTAATGGAGGTCCTGCCGTACGGTTGCCAGATCAGGATCATAGGTATGATTGGCTGATGCAAAGACTCGAAATGAAAATCCTTCATTACGCCGATTACATTACCTCTAACCATGCCATATTTTATCTCTTTGTTGATGGCTTTTTCGGGCGTACCCCATCCAAGTGTTTTCACCGTGGTTTCGTTGATGATGAATTTGTTGGAGTCGGTTATTATATTGCGTGAAAAATTACGCCCGGCTGCCATTTTTATTCCGAAGGTTGGAATGAAGCCATCATCAACAGCTATTTGCTTTAAATCGACCTTAAGTGGCTGGAACGAACCTCCCTGCAGGACAGACGCTCCCTGATCATCTAAAAGCCGGCCCGACGGAATGCGCGAAGAGCGCCCCATCGCTTCAATATTTTGATTTTGCAGCAGCTCATTCCTGAAGGAGTCAAACTGAGGGCCCATTGCGCCCGCGCCCACAAGTGTTAAAACATGGTCCTTATCAAAGCCGAGATCCTTATCCTGGATGAATTTTAATTGTTTAAAAACTACGGTTGTGGCAACAATTAAAATAATTGAAATGGCAAACTGCAATACAACCAGCACCTTGCGGAATGAAAATGGGCTGGTTTGCACTTTAAACAAGCCCTTCAGCACCTTGACAGGGATAAATGACGACATAAACAACGCCGGGTAAATTCCGCTGATCAAACCGACAACGCAGGGTAGCAACAGTACCGGAATTAAAAAATACCAGCTAAAAAGACTGCTGATAGCGAGCTGCAAACCCGACATGTTGTTTACCGCCGGCAACACTAATACGGCTATGCCAAATGCCAGCAACAGCGACACATAAGTAACAATTACCGACTCGCTCAAAAACTGGGCGATGATTTCACTACGCTCCGCCCCTACTACTTTTCGGATTCCTATTTCTTTTGCACGGAGTGCCGAACGCGCGGTAGAAAGATTCATATAATTAATACAGGCGATAAGCAAAATAAACAGCGCAATAGCCGAAAAGATGTAAACCCTGGTTGAGCTGCCGCCTTCTTCAATTTCATCATCCAGGTGTGAAGTGAGATGGATATCGGTCAGCTTTTGTGCTGTTAGCGTCGTAATATTGTGCACTTTAAGCTTAGGCGGCGCTCCAAGGGCGACGCAGTATTTGTCTAAAAAGTCAGGAAACCGTGCTTCAATACGCTTAGTTGTATACCCTTTGGGGAACATGAGGTAAGTATAAAAGGAGTTATTGCCATAACTGGTTGCCAACTGCTTTTCGCCATAAATGGTTGAATCGTTTAGAGTGCTGAACGATACCAAAATATCCGGGTGCATGTGCGAATTGAAAGGAAACGGATTATAGATACCCTTAACCGTAAACGCGTGTTTGTTGCCATCCAGGATAATTTGTTTATTCATGGGGTCTTCGCCGCCGAAATATTTTTGGGCTATGTCCGGCGTAAGCATGGCGGTATATGGCTCAGTTAAGGCTTTACGTCCATCACCTTTTAAAACAGGCACGGTAAAAAAGTCGAAGAAGTTTTCGTCGGCAAAAAAAGCATGCTGCTCGTTAAACATTTTTTCTTTGTACCTGAATGAAATGGTACCGTCGGGAAGGGTCCGCGTCATTTCCTTCATATCCGAAAATGCGAGTTTCAGGCCCGGGCCAAATGCGGGGGCAATGGAGCTTAAATGAAGGCTTTCCACATTCGGCGCCGAATAAAAAATGCGCGTAACGCGGTAAATATTATCGGCGTTTTTGTCGTATTTGTCATAGCTTTTCTCATTAATGACATAGGTTAAAATAAGCAAACAGCAGGTTAAGCCCACCGTTAAACCGAATATGTTTATAAAAGAGATAAACGGATGCCTTTTGATATTACGAAAAGCGCTCCTGATGTAGTTTCGTATCATGGTTAATCAATTAGTGAATTATTGATTGAGTGGATTAGTGATTTAATTAGTTTTGAATTACTGATTTATTGAGTTATTAATTTTTTAACTGCCACCTCCAACTGCTACTCGCTTCTCAGGCTTTTCACAGGGTTTGCCAATGCTGCCTTGATTGCCTGAAAGCTTATCGTTATAGCTGCTACTAGTAACGCTATAATACCCGCCAGTACAAATACCCACCAGTGTATTGTGGTTCGGTAGGCAAAATCCTGCAACCATTTGTCCATGGCGTACCAGGTTAGCGGGAATGCTATTAATGCGGCAATCAATATCAGTTGCAAAAATTCTTTTGAAAGCATGGTGGTGATGCTTCCGGTTGATGCGCCTAAGACCTTGCGGATGCCTATCTCTTTCACCCTTTGCCTGATCATGTATGCCGCCAGGCCAAACAAACCCAGGCAGGCTATAAAAATGGCAAGCACCGAAAATGAGGTAAATATTTTACCTGTACGCTCTTCGGCCGTATATAACGATGCAAATTGTTCGTCGAGAAATGAATAGCTGAACGGAGCGCTTGCATGATAGCTGTCCCATTTGTCTTTTATATCATTTACCAGGCGGTGTACATCAGTGGTTTTTATCCTTACAATGACAGCGCCCCGGTTTTTGTCGGATGCGAGCATCATCAGGGGTGCTATCTTTTGTTTGGCTGAAGTATAGTTAAAATCTTTCACTACGCCGATAACAGTGAAGTGATGCTGGCCCGAACGGATGACAGTTTTACCGATCGGATCAATATTGACAAAACCGAGGTCGCGTACGGCAGCTTCGTTCAGGATCACTGATGCCGAATCGGAAGGTGCGGATGGATAAAAGTTACGTCCTTTCAGCAATTGCATGCCCAAAGTAGGAATGTATGAGTTTTGAATGAAATAAATGCCGCATTGTATTTCCTGGCGGTTGCCCTTGTCGGCTATTTCTTTAGCGTAGATTTCGGTGCCGCCCATATTATTAAAGCCGGGCACGTTGCCTGATATTGTCGCGTTTACCACCCGGTTATCATTTATCAGCTGCTGTTTAAAAGCACTGATGTTGTCGCCAAGGGTATAAGCATCGTTTACCACCAACACCTCGTTTTGATCGTACCCCAACTTTTTATCCTGCATAAAATGCAGCTGCTGGTAAACCACAAAGGTACAAATGATGAGCGCCGTAGAAATGGCAAACTGGAAAACGATCAAACTGCTGCGCAAGCCCCAGCGACCGGCAGGCTGTACATTGGTATTGCCTTTTAATATGGGGATGATTTTGAACGACGACAGGAAAAATGCCGGGTAAATTCCGGCCAGTAACCCAACCAGCAGCATCAGGCCTATTTCGGCAGCTATAGCACCAGGACTTAAATAAAACCCGATGCTGATGCTTTTGCCGGCCACCGCGTTAAAATAAGGCAGCAGTGCGTAAACCAGGCCAAGCGCCAGCAACATGGCCAGCAGCGTAAGCAATACTGATTCGGTTAAAAACTGCCAAACCAGCTTGTTTTTTTCGGAACCCAGTACTTTTCGAACGCCTATTTCCTTAGCGCGTTTGGCGGCGCCGGCAGTTGATAAATTGGTGAAATTGATACAGGCCAGCAACAGGATAAAAATAGCCAGCGCGCCGAATATATAAATATAGTGTACATCACCGTTTGCTTCTAACTCATATTTGGTGGCCGAATGCAGGTGTATATCCGTAATTGGCTGTAAAAAGAAAAGGAAACTGTTTGCCGATTTCTGCGCTTCAGCAAGGCTCACTCCCATATCGTGCTGAATCTCGGGTACCACATGCTCAACAACCAGTTTTGGAAATGATGCTTCCAGTTTTTTTGGGTCAGCATTTTTTTTCAATAGCAAGTACGTAAAATAGTTAACGTTGCTCCAGGTTTGTTTGGTCGACGGTGTAATTATTGTCGACAAGCTCATAAAAGCATCGCCGTGGAAATGTGAATTGTCGGGGATCTTATCAATCACGCCGGTTACTTTTACCAGGTTGCCGCCAACGGTGATGGCTTTACCCAGCGCCGGTGAGTCGCCAAAATATTTTTTTGCGAATTCGCGGGTAACCACCATCGTTTTTGGTTCGGTAAGGGCTGTTTTACTATCACCCTGAACCAGCGGAATGGAAAACATGCGGAAGAAATTATCATCTATCAAAACGATATTGTTTTCCTTAAACTGGTTTTCCTGGTATTTAACAAATACGGGGCCCTGCCGTTCTAACCTGGCAAAATCTAATACCTCGGGGAAAGCATTTTTTATTCCCGGGCCTACGGCCACGTCCACGTTTGGAAAATCAGCAGCGGTATTACTTCCGTTAGCGTGAAGTTCAACCCGGTATATCTGTTTTGCGTTGTCGGCGTAGGTATCATAAGTTAATTCCTGGTATAAATATCCGCTGATGAGCATGCAACAGGCCAAACCCACCGCCAAGCCAAAAACATTTATAAACGAGAAACTCTTATTTCTGCCGAGATTACGCCATGCAGTGATGATAAAATTCCTGACCATAACAATAGTTTTTTTAATAGGGTTTAAAACACATACCAAATACTAAATATGCTGAAAATCAACGTCTTGAATTCTAACTCCAATTTCAACTGTACGCAGGCGTAACAACGGGTGTCCGGTAATGATACAACTCGATTTCGGATTTGCGATTTGCGATTTCGGATTTAAAGATTCGGAGGAGGTTTCGAACGGTCCATCAAAATAAAAAGCCCCGGCAGATCCTTAAAACCATACCGGGACTTATGAACCCAATTTAAATCACTTTTACATAACCTAAGTTCCTTTCGTCAAAACGCTAGTTGCAGCGTCTTTCGGACTTCCTGACTTTCCGACTTTCGGACTTATCTTAATTAAAGCTGATTTCCAATCTTCCGCTTACTTCAACGTTTACCGGTATACCGCCGCCGTTAAGCGTACCTTTTACATGTGTTTTGTCCCATTCGCCGCTAAAGTTTGAAACGGATTGAGAGCTGATCCTGTCGGCTGACAAATTCAGGTCTAAACCTTGTTTGCCTGGGAGTGTAAGGTCGATATGACCACCGCTGTCGTCCAGTTTAACATATTTGCCCAACCTTATCATTTCAATATGCATGCTGCCACCGCTGGTTGAAGCTTCCAGGCTGCAGGCCATACGGCTTAAATTCACGCTGCCACCGCTGGTGCCAGTGATCAACTCACCTTCCACATCATTAGCTTGCACGCTGCCACCGCTTGTGTTGGCATTTATATTACCTTTAAGATTATCTAAATGCAATGAGCCACCGCTGGTTTCCAGTTTGATCTTACCGTGGCAATCGCTGGCGTGAATACTGCCACCGCTGGTTTCCAGGTTAATATTCTCGCCCGAATGTGATACGTCGATGCTGCCACCTGATGTTTCGCCTTTGATCATACCGTTTAATGCATCCAAATGCAGGCTGCCGCCGCTGGTGCTGAAGTTTTCATCGCCGGTAAGATTATCCAGGTGGATGCTTCCGCCGCTGGTACCTAAATGGGTGTTTACTTCCCTCGGCACAAAAATCCTGAACGAGATGCTCAATTGCCTTCTCCAGTCCCAATTGTCGCCATCATGTTTGCGTTTTGCTTTGGCATGCAACTCATGGTTGTTTGCTGATATATCCAGCACATAATCGTCGTTCAGGCGTTTTTCAATTTCTTCTTTGGAAAGATCGGAGCCGTTATTGCCGTGAATAAAAACCTCTATCCGTGCCGCTTCACCTGAAGCGCCGCTAATAGTAATACTGCCGCCCGACGTTTCTACATATACATCCTTTATTGCGCTGGCCGACAGCGACTTGGTCAGGTAGGGTGTTTTATTCCAATCCTGCGCTAAAGCAACACAGCTTTGGCAGGCAATAAATAATACTAACAAATAAGTTTTCATTTTTTTACGATTGTTTATACAATAGATGCGGGTTTTATTCGGTGCGTTGCATGCTTTTGAAAAAAGTTTGCAGTTGGCAGTCTCCAGTTGGCAGTTTTTGTATTTTTCAACTGCACACTGCGCACTGCAAACTGCTTACTCCGACCGCAGGCTCTTCACCGGGTTTGTCAAAGCAGCTTTTATGGCCTGGAAGCTAATAGTAGCGAAGGCGATCAATACTGCCGCAATACCTGCAAGGGCAAATACCCACCAGCCGATGCCGATGCGGTAGGCGTAGTTTTGCAGCCATTTATTCATGGCGAACCACGCAATTGGGCTGGCGATCAACAGTGAAACTGCTACCAGTACAAGGAAATCTTTTGAGAGCATCCCGGTTATATTTGCTACACTGGCCCCTAATACCTTACGGATACCTATTTCCTTTATCCGTACCTGGGCGGTATAAGTCGCTAATCCAAACAATCCCAAACAGGAAACCAGTATGGCTATTACCGCAAATGCACTAAAAAGCGTGCCCGATCGCTGATCTGTTTTATACAGATCGTCATAATCGGCATCGAGGAAGTTATAGTCGAAAGGGAAAGCCGGGTTATATTGCTTCCAGATTCTACCGACAGCCGCAATGGCCTTCGGGGCATCCTTACCCGTTGTCCGGATAGAAATGCGCCAATCGTTACCTGGCTGATAGGCGAATATTACGGGCTCAATTTTTCGCTTCAGGGAGGCGAAATGAAAGTCTTTTACTACGCCGATTATCGTGCCGTTAATATCGTGTAACTTAAATCTTTTGCCTATCGGGTTGGTGATGCCGGTTGCGTTTACAGCCGTTTCGTTTAAAATGAAATGGCTTGAGTCGGTCTTAAAACCGGCAAATCCGGTCCCTGCCGCCAGTTTCACTTTAAAAAAGTCCATGTAATACTTATCGATATACATGGGGTGGATCAGGAACAGGCTGTTAGGGGCTTTGCCATCCCAATCCGTGTCGCCGGTATTGTTGCCGATATTGATGATATTATCGCTTGAACTGGTTACACCATATATGCCAGGCTGCCTCAGCAGTTCCGCACGCAGCGCATCGTAATTCTTTTGCATATCGCGCATTCCGAAAGAGAAGACGTAACTTTTATCATACCCCAGTTCCTTTTCGTGGATATATTTTAACTGGTTGTTGATCACCAGTGTACCGATAATAAGGCCGATGGAGAAGATAAATTGCGTTACCACCAGTATTTTTCGGAATGCTGCATTGCCTATGCCCAACGATATTTTGCCTTTTAAAGCGCTGATGGGTTTGAAAGATGATAACAGCAATGCCGGATAAATACTCGATATGGTGAGGGTAGCGAAAAGTGTGATGCCGATCACCTCCCAAACCCTTCCGTCGAAAAGGTCGAACACCATTTGCTTGCCCGATATACTATTGTACAGCGGCATCAGCAGTTCAATGGCGCCGAACGCAAGCAACAATGCTATTGAAAAGAATAGCACTGTTTCAACCACAAACTGGGCGAAAAGCTGTTTGCGCTCCGCGCCTATTATTTTGCGCACGCTCACTTCTTTCGAGCGCAGCATAGCGCGGGCTGTCGACAGGTTTACATAATTGATGCACGCAATCAACAATATAAATACAGCCACGATCAAAAATATCCGTACCGTTTGCATAACCGACTCGCTGCCGTCAGGATTGTAAAGATGAATTTGAGTAAGCGACTGCATCTGGTATTTTATTTTTGAGGCGTCGGGGCCGGGCTGATGCCGGATGTGTATTTTGGTTAATTTGTCGGCTACTGCCTGCGTGGATGTGCCTGGCTGAAGCAGTAAAAAAGTATTGGTATAGTAGTTGCCCCAATCCTCGTCCATTGATTTCCAGAAATCCTTGCCGCTGTATTGCTTTTTCCGCACCTCCATCGAAAACAACATATCAAATTTGATAGATGAGTTTTCAGGAGCATTGGCCATCAGGCCGGTTACCGTATAACTGTCCTTATTATCAGCCAATATGGTTTTGCCTATCGGGTCAGCATCGCCAAAAAATCGCTTCGCGGTTGATTGGGTGATCACGATCGATTTGTCATTAGGGAATGGTGCGCTGGCATTTCCCTTCAGCATTTTAAAATCGAATATTTTAAAAAAGGATGGATCGACGTACCAGTTTCCATTGTCGCCGGTTCCCAGCAACTTGTCTTTATACCTGAAAGTGGAATAATCGTAAGCATAAACCAGACGTACCGCATTTTGTACGCCGGGCACTTCCTTAAGTGCATAGGTTGCCACCGGCCCCTGCACACCAGCCCAAATCTGTTTGCTGCTGCCTGTGCCTATTTGAGCTTGCATCTGGTAAACCTGCCCGGCTTTGGTATTGAACTTATCAAAGCTCAACTCATCACTTACCCAAAGCAGGATCATTAATCCAACGGTTAGCCCTACTGTAAGGCCCGTAATGTTGATAGCAGCGTAAAACTTATTCTTCAGAATGTTACGCCACGCGGTTTTGAAATAGTTTTTTATCATGAGGCTGGTTTATTAGTTCATTTGTCTGAACCACTGATTAAATTGATTGGGCTGATTATTGTGATCTTGTTATCTGCGAAATCATATAAATTAGCTTAATCTGTGGTTCAGATACTACTCACTACGCAGGCTCTTCACCGGGTTCATAAGCGCTGCCTTTGCCGATTGAAAACTCACTGTGATTAACGCTATCAATATCGACAATACAGCCGATAATGCAAACACCCACCAGTCGATGCTGGTGCGATAGGTATAGCCCTGCAGCCATGCGTGCATGGCCCACCATGCAAGCGGGGAAGCAATCACCAAAGCGATAGCGACCAGCACCATAAACTCTTTTGACAACAAACTAAACAACGACCCGACGCTTGCGCCCAATACCTTGCGGATACCAATTTCCTTAATCCGTTGTTCTGCCGTAAACATGGCCAGTCCAAGCAGCCCGAGGCACGAAATAAAGATGCCTAAAAACGCAAAGGCTTTTGACAGTTTGCCCACTACTTGTTCATTATCATACAGCTTTTTGTATTCTAAGTCGGTAAAATAATAGGTAAAAGAAAAGTTGGGGTTAAGCGCTTTACACAACTTTTCCGCCGTTGCCAGCGCCTGTTTGGTTTGCCCGGGCTGCGTTCGGATCAATATATTTCCGTAGGAAGCTGAATCGCGTAAATTGATAATAAGCGGCTGGATCGGATCATGCAGGGAATTGAAGTGAAAATCCTTTATCACGCCGATGATCTGGCCTTGTTTTTTGTCCCAAAGTGTAAGCGGGCTGCCTATTGGATGGGCGTAGCCTATTCTTTTAAGCGCGCTTTCATTGATCAGGTAATTGATCGTATCCGTACCAAAGTCGCGCGAAAAATCGCGGCCCTGCACCAGTTGCAGTTTCATGGTTTTAATGTAATCGTACCCTACATCAATATGGGTGAATTCTACGTTCAGGTTCGGATCCTTACCCACCCATTTTACACCGCCGGTCGAGCTGCCAAAACTCACCGGTGAGTCCGACGAACGGGCAACGTCCTTTATACCGGGGCTCCGGAGCGCCTCATCTTTAAATACTTTAAATTTTGCGGGCAGGTCGCCTTCCAGCGGTACGTAGATCAGGTTTTCGCGGTCGTAGCCCAGGTTTTTGGTTTGAATATAATTTACCTGTTTGGATACGACGATGGTGCCGACGATCAGTACAATTGACATCATAAACTGAACAACCACAAGTCCTTTTCGAAACCAAATTGAGCCCGTGCTTAGCTTCCCGGTTCCTTTTAAAACAGTAACCGGGTTAAAAGAAGACAAAAACAAAGCCGGATAACTTCCGGAAAGGAAGCCGGTAACTAAGGTCAACAATACCAACCCAAGCCAAAACTGGTAATTGGCAAATGGATAGCCGATCTGCTTTTCGGTTACCCAGTTGAAAACCGGGAGCAAGGCCAACACCAGCAAAACGGCGATCACCATGGCTATAAAAGTAAGCAGGATAGCTTCGCCGATAAACTGCGTGATGAGCACCGGCCGCACCGCGCCTACTACCTTGCGCACACCAATTTCCCTGGCGCGTTTTACCGAACGGGCGGTTGTCAGGTTCATGAAATTGATACAGGCGATCAGCATGATAAATAGGGCAACAATACTGAACAGGTGCACATATTCGATGCGCCCGCCGTCCGGTTTGCCGTTGGTAAAATGCGAATACAGGTAAGCATCACTGGCTTTTTGAAGGCCCAGTTCCTCCCTGAAAGCTTTGTTTTGTTCTTTGTTGTATTTATCCAGGAAACGCGTGATCTTTTTATTCACCAATTCACCGTTAGCGTTCGCATTAAGCATTACAAAAGCCGTGGGGCCGTTATTTCCCCATTGCTTAGCCCATCCGTTTTCCTTTAAAAAGTTTTGCCAGTTGACGACGTACTCAAATTGTTGTGAGGAGTTATGCGGTACGTCCTCAAACACGGCTGATACCTTGAGATTAGTTTGATTATTGTACCGTACGGCTTGTCCCATCGCCGCATGCGGGCTGCCAAAAAAATCGACCGCCATTTTACGTGAGATGGCTATACTTAAGGGCGTATTTAAAGCCGTTTTAGCGCTGCCCTCCAGCAGGGGATAACTAAACATTTTAAAAAAGTCCGAATCGGCCGAGGTGCCCTGCAGCTTTAATATCTTGTCGCCTGCCCTGAAGGTATTGTCGTTATTCCAGCCATAATTTGTGGCGTATTCGATATCGGGAATATCGTGCTTTAACTGGTTAGCCAGCACGCCGGGAACAGAATACTGTCCAACTACCTTGCCGTCATAATACTGGCGTTCGATAACGGTGTATAAACGGGACTGGTTAACATGAAAGGCATCCATGTTCAGCTCGTTTTGCACCCAAAGCATAATCAAGATGCTGCAGCCCATGCCCAGTGCAAGGCCAGAAATGTTGATAGTGGAGAAAAACTTATTTCTCCATAAGTTTCTCCACGCGATTTTGATGTAATTCTTTATCATTTTTTTTGGACTTCACCGATTTTAGGTTGATTTCACCGATTTTACTATTAATTTGAAGCCGTCAACAGTTTACTCTGATCGGAGGCTCGTCACCGGGTTACTTAGTGCCGCCTTTATGGCCTGCCAGCTTACAGTTACCAGGCATATGCTCAGGCTTAGCACCATTGTGGCCAAAAACACCCATACGCTTATGTTAGTATGATAGGTAAATTTGCCCAGCCATTGATGTACATAGTAAAAACTTATGGCGGAACCAACGGCGAAAGAAATTAACACGAGCCAAATAAATTCGACGGACAAGTTGATCCATAAGTTGCCGGTTGTGGCCCCCAAAACTTTGCGGATGCCGATCTCCTTTTTGCGCTGCTCGGCGGAGAATGAGGCCAGGCCAAATAAACCGAGGCAGGAAATAATAATGGCCAGGCAGGTGAATCCGGTTGCCATGGTGCCTAATAGTTTTTCCTGGTTAAATTTTTGAGCGAAAGCTTCATCGGTAAACTGGTATTGAAATGGATAATTGGGGTTGTATTTTTTATATAACGCGCCCAAAGTAGCCAGGCTTTTTGATATGGATTGTTGCGGATTTAAACGCAGGGCAATATTGCCCGACCAATCTTCGATAAAGCCGATAATGGCCGGTTTAACCGGTTCGTACGGCGAACCCCACACGAAATTTTCGACCACCCCTACTACTGTACAATTTTTATCCTGGTATTTTACAATTTGTCCTAATGGATGTTTAAAGCGCATCATTGCAACGGCGGCCTGGTTTAAAATGATGGCAGCCGTATCGGAAGGATATGCCTTGTCAAAATCGCGCCCCTCTACCAATTTTAAACCGTAGGTATTGACTATATGATAGGTGGTGGCCATTTGGTCAATCGGTATCTTATCTTCACCCGGCAACTGGCCCTGCCAGGTGATGCCCCATGAACTGCTGTAGTTATTGGCAATGCTCATGGAAGTAAGCGCCCCATCGGTAATTGCGCCAGCATTGATAGCGTCCTGCCTAAAGGCGTCAAAGTGTTTATAAAGTGCACCCTCGTAAGGCATTTCGATCAATCCTGCGCGATCATACCCTACAGGGCGGTCTTTGGTGTAATTGATCTGTTTATAATTAAAAATGCTGAACAGAATAAGCCCGATGGCAAATGAAAATTGCAGCACTACCAATGTTTTACGCGGCGTAAAAACGGCACGGGCGTTTACCACTTGCCCTTTGAGCACTTTTATTGGCTTAAAAGACGACAAAAAAAACGCCGGATAACTACCTGCAACTAATCCGGTAACTAAAGTTACACCAACGGCCGCAAGCCATGCCCAAACGTTCCCGTACGGGATGATCAACCTGATATTGATGAGGTTATCAAATACGTTGATAAGCGATGCGATCAGCGCCAGCGCAAATACAAATGCAACAAAGGCCATCAAAAGCGATTCGCTCATGAACTGTAGCACCAGGCTAAAACGGCGGGCGCCAATCGCCTTCCTGACGCCGACTTCCCGCGCACGTTTTTCGGATTGTGCCGTGGATAAATTCATAAAGTTGATGCAAGCGATCAACAGGATACAAATAGCCAGCAGTAAAAACAACTTTACGGTTTCTATCGCCCCTCCGGTGTTTACGCCGTTTTTAAATTCGCCATATAAATGTGCTTTGCCGAAAGGATATAGGAATATTTTGTTTTCCTTATTAAGCGGGTCGTAATGGCTAACGATATTCTTCACTTTTGTGTTAACAGCTGCTAAATTGGCGGTAGGTTTAAGCAGTGTATAGGTTGTGAAGGAATAGTTGCCCCAACCAGAAGTTTTTATCCAGTTTTGCTGTACCTCCAGTTGCTGCCATGAAATAAGGGCTTTAAATCTAAAAGAGGAATTTGCAGGATTATCTTTTATAACCGCGCTCACCTTTAACAGGAATTTATTATTTAGTTTTAAAGTTCGCCCAACCGGATCGCTATCCCCAAAGATCAGCCTGGCGCCCGATTCGGTGAGAACGATAGACGACTCGTCAGCAAGAGCGGTATTTTTATCGCCGCTCAAAAAATCAAAGCTGAACATATTCAAAAGCGCCGGATCGGCACCCATGGTATTTAATTTCAACGACTTCCCCTGGTAATTGACCAGGTTATCGCCGCCACCGTTGGTGCGGGCAAACGCTTCGATCTCTGGGATATCTTTGGACATTGCCGCTCCCAATTGCGTTGGCGTAGATGAACTGGTAATCAGATCGCCTTTGGTGGGTTGGTTCCTCATCACCCGGTACAGCCTATCGTTATTGGTGTTGAATTTGTCGAACCTAAACTCGTTGTACACATAGATCAGCAGCATAAAACTGACCGCCATTCCGACTGCAAGGCCGCCGATGTTGATGAAACTGTAAAGGCGATTTTTACGAAGATTACGCCAGGCGATTCTTAGGTAATTCTTGATCATATGCGCAGGTATTTTAACTTCAGCCGATTTTGTTTTATAGACAGCGTTTTTAATCCGCACGTTGCATGGCCGGTAAATTTTTTTGTCTGAATCGTTGATTTAGATGATTAACCTGATAACGACTACCATCGAAATCACAAAAATCAGCTCAACGGCGAAGCCCTCTTGAACGCCTTTAAAAAAATAAACACCGGTGAAAAATCAACGGTTCAGACACTTTTACTCGCTCCGCAAACTTTCCACCGGGTTACCCATTGCTGCTTTTAAGGACTGAAAGCTGATTGTGAGCAGCGCTATCGCGGTTACAATGCCGGTTGAAAGAGCGAACACCCACCAGCTGATATCCGTTTTGTAGGCAAAATCCTGCAGCCAGTTGTTCATGGCATACCAGGCTACCGGGAAGGCGATCACCGAGGCGATGAGCACCAGTTTCAGAAAATCTATTGACAGCATGCCCACTACATTTTGCACCGAGGCGCCTAATACTTTGCGGATGCCGATCTCCTTGGTGCGTCGCTCGGCGGTGTACATGGCCAGGCCCAGCAAGCCGAGGCAGGCTACTGTGATAGACAGGAAGGTGAATACAGTAAATACTTTTCCGATGGTTTGGTCGGTTTTATATAAGGCATCGTACTGCTCATCTAAAAAGCTGTACTCGAACGGGTTATCTGGCATAAAAGATTTCCAGATGGACTGTATTTTTGTAACGGCTTTAGCATAGTCGCCCGGCTTAAGGCGAACACCCACGAACGACGTATGTACATCGTAAGTTTTCGACGCAGTGTAAAATAACGCCCAGGGCGCTATAGTAGTATGCAGCGATTCGGTGTTAAAATCCTTAACAATGCCCACTACCTGGAATTTGGTATTGTTACCGCCCGGATAAACCAGGTGCTTACCGAGCGGGTTTTTCCAGCCGGTTTGCCTGGCGGCGGTCTCGTTCAGTATAACAGAGGCGGAATCATTAAAAGCTTTGGAGAAATTACGGCCATTGATGACCTGCAGCTTTAATGTCGGCACAAAAGATTCGTCTACGATATAGGAGGATATAGAGAGTGTTTTATCCGGTGATCCAACATTGTCGGGCGTAGTTTCGGGGACGTAATCATCGTCAAAAAATTTCTCGGATGCCGGCAGGTTGGTGCTCACGGTGGCAGTGGCAACTTCGGGCAGGTTGAGCACCGCCTGTTTAAAGCTTTCTTCGTTTTTGCCCAGGCGTTCGGCATCGCCAACGATCAATACGTTTTCCTTGTTAAAGCCGAGGTCCTTCGACTGGTTATAAACCAATTGTTTGTATACGATGATAGTGCAAATGATGAGCATTGCAGATACACTGAACTGGAAGACCACCAGCACATTCCTGGTAGAAAAGCCTGTTTTTGAAGTCTTAAAATCGGCTTTACCTTTTAAAACAGCAGCCGGTTTAAACGACGTAAGGAAGAACGCCGGATAGCTGCCTGCAAAAAGCGCGGTCAAAATAACCAGCAGTGTAAAGCCGGCCCAGGCCTGCCATTGCAAAAGCGCCAGCATCGATAGTGTCTTGGATGCCAGCTGGTTAAATCCAGGCAGAACCAGGGCTACAATAAAAACCGCGATTATAGCCGCAAATAAGGTGTACAAGAACGATTCGGCGAGAAACTGGCTGATCAACTGTTTCCGTTCCGAACCCAGCACTTTTCGGATACCCACTTCCTTTGCTCTTTTGGCCGATTGCGCAGTGGCCAGGTTCATGAAGTTTACGCAGGCCAGTAAAATGATGAACAGCGCTATGGCCGAGAAGATATAAACGTATTTGATATCGCCCTGGATAAAATAGCGGGTGCCAATATTCTGCGCAGCCGAATAAAGGTGAACATCAACCAGTGGCTGTAGCTTTACCTCGTACTTACCTCCTTTTTTTGCCAGTTCCTCAAGCGGCTGCCCGATGCGCTTGAACGCACTGGCTGCCTGCACCTTTACCATCGCCGGGAAACGGGCTTCGAGCTTTTGAATGTCAGCCGCAGAACTGGGCACATTATCGCGCAGTTTGACATAAGTACCCATTTGCAGCCAGACCCAGCTCCAGTTAAAATGCTTTACGGGCGGCATGCCCAAATTCGATTGCAGCATTTCGAATTGCAGCGACGATTGTTCGGGCAGATCCTTTAAAACCGCGGTAACGGTAAACGGAGCACTATATTCGTCGAACGTGAGGTTTTTACCGATCGGGGAAACATCGCCGAAATATTTTTTAGCTGCGCTTTGGGTAAGCACCACAAAGTTGGGGCCATTGAGGCATTTATTGCGGTCGCCCCCGATCAATTGATAGTTGAAAAACTGCAGGAAATTGGAATCGACCGACAACAAACTTTTTTCGGTCAGCGCGGCGCGGCGACCATTTTTTACGTAGTGGATGATCTCGTCGCCGGGTTTATATATCCGCGTATAGCTTTCTATCTCAGGGAAATTGTTTTGCAGCGCCAAACCTACCGGCGGCGGCGTATGGCCGGCCAAAAATTCGTCGTTGGCCATTTTTTCGTGCGTATTTACACGATAAATGCGGTTGCTATCTTTAAAGAAACGGTCGTAGCTCAACTCGTCCTTTACGTACATACCGATCAGCATTACACAAGCCAAACCGATGGCCAGCCCGCTGATGTTAATGATGCTGCTCACCTTGTTCCTGACAAGGTTGCGCCATGCGATTTTAATGTAGTTGCGTATCACGGGGGGGGCAATTAGTGAGTTAGTGAATTAGTGAATTATTGAGTTTTGAATTATTGAGTTATTGAATTTTTAACTGCTACTGCCGACTGCCACTGCTACTCGCTCCGCAAACTATCCACAGGGTTGGCAATAGCCGCCCGTATGGCATGGTAGCTTACGGTTATAACAGATGTCGCGACAGCAATAAAGCCTGCTACTGCAAACACCCACCAGGGTACCGTGATCCTGAAAGCAAAATTTTGCAGCCAGCTATGCATTGCCCACCAGGCTATTGGCGACGCAATGGCCACCGAAAGCAGCACAAGTTTTAAAGAATCCTTCGATAACAACGCGTTTACCGATGCTACGCTTGCCCCTAAAACTTTGCGGATACCGATCTCTTTTGTGCGCTGCTGGATGCTGAATGCTGCCAGGCCAAACAAGCCCATTGCAGCCAGTACGATAGTGATAACTGTAAATACGCTGAATATTGAGGCCAGCCTGTCTTCGGCTTTGTATTGGGCATTAAAGGCATCGTCCATAAAAGTATAACTGAACGGCGCATCGGTATCATATTTTTTGTAGATGGCCTGAATGGCGTTTATAATGGTTGGGATATTGGTGTGCGGCCCGATTTTAGCGAACAGGTTGCACCCGCGCTGCCTGTAAAATGCACTGCTGTCATCGGCAATAGACAAGGCCATGGGGCTGATGGCATTTTCCATGGACGAAAAATTGAAGTTTTTTAAAACGCCGGCTATTGGTATCCGTTGGTTACCCACTTTTATAAAAGAGCCTACCGGGTTTGCAGGCAGGTGCAAGGGCCCAATCGCCGCTTCGTTGATGACTATATTACTACGAAATGCAAGTTGCGTGTTAGGGGCCGGGGCATATTTCCATTTTATATCTAGCGTTGTCATAAACTGGGAATTTGCGATAACAGACACTACCGCGACGCTTTGTTCTTTTGTTTTGCCGTCTACATGAAACATATCGATGCCCTGGAACATGGCATAGTGTGATGTTGCAACATTGCTGATACCGCCAAGGGATTGCACATCATGCTTAAATGCCGGGTAGCTTTTACCCATACTGTTGGCTATTGGTATCATGACGATGTTATCCTTATTCATTCCAGTATCGGCATGCCTGAAAAAGTATAACTGGCGATCGATAATTATCCCGCAGATGATCAATCCTGCCGAAATGGTGAATTGAAGCGTGGTAAATATTTTGCGCACTGTAATACCACCGGCCTGTTTGCTCATTTTACCTTTTAACGTTACAACAGGGTTGAAACGCGACAATACCAATGATGGATAACTGCCTGATATTAAAATTGTTATGATGAGAAGGCCGAACAAAAGAAGCAGCACGACAGGGCTATATAAAAATGAGTTGTCGATTTTGAGCTGTATGATATTTAAAAACCAGGGCGTAACTAAATAGCATAGCAAGTAGCCCAGCACAAACGATAAAACTGCGAAGAGTGCCGATTCCACATAAAATTGCATCGCTATGGTTTTACGGCTTGCACCGGTTACCTTACGCACACCCACCTCTTTTGCCCTGAGTGTGGCCCTTGCGGTTGACAGGCTCATATAGTTTACCAGGGCCAGCAACAAGATCAAAGCAGCAATAAGCGGAAATATTTTAAGGTACTTTATGTTCGATGAATCGCCGGCGTTACTTTTCAGGTGAACATCGGGCAGAGCGGTAAAAGAAAATTTAATACCATCAAAACCCTTATTCTTCTTCGCCATCAAAGCAATTCCCTTTGCCAGCCTGGCCGTGTCAGCAGCATGATTTAATTGCAGGTAAACATTAAAGGATCCATAGGTCATTTGCTGCGGACCAACCCCGTATCTTGGCGCCTGCTTCATTAACAAAAAAGCTTTGGCAGGAAGTAACAAAATTGAAGGTGATCGAAGAGTTTGAAGGTGCATTTTCTGCAACGCCGCTAACCTGGTAGGTATAGGCGCTATCGGTTTTAATTGTTAGCGTTTTACCAACGGGGTTCTCGTCACCAAAATACTTTTTGGCCATCTCGCGCGATAAAACAACGGTAAACGGCTTGCTGAGGACATTATTTGCCGATCCGGACAGTAGCTTAAAGGAAAAGAAATTAAAAAAACCAGGGTCGGCAAATAGTAAGTTATCTTCAGTAAACTTTTTTGCAGGCGAAGAGGGATCAGTAACAACTACCGGGTTCTCGTTAAAATAAGGCAGCGTGCGCATGTAAGCGCCTACCGTTGGCTGGCTTTGTTTGATGAGCGGTCCCGACGCATAGCTCATCGTAATATTTGGCGCGACTATATGATCGGCATTTTTATGAAAGCGATCGTAGCTCATCTCATGAGCCACGTACATCATAATCATCATACAAACAGCCAGCCCGGCAGCCAGCCCCGAAATGTTGATGAAACTGTACAACTTTTGCTTGGTCAGGTTTCTCCAGGCGATCTTGATATAATTGCTGATCATGTCGGTTAATTTCTTGTCCTGCCGAAAAAGTTATACCATATATATAATTAATTGAATATCAGTATAATAAATATAGGCAGTACACGCAAGTGTCCGCAAGCGTAACAGCGGGGTGTTCGGATATGATACATCTTGGTGAGTTGCTTCGCGTCATTGGTCACTGGTCATTAGTGTTGCGAACTTTACACCAATGACTAATGACCACTGACCAATGACTAACCTCACTCACTCCTCAAACTATGCACCGGATTGGCAATTGCCGCCCTTATAGAATGATAGCTCACCGTTATCAGCGCTACCAATAGCACACCCACCGCAGCCGATATAAATATCCATGAGTTAACAGCTACCCGGTAAGGATAATTCTCCAGCCATTTATTTAGGGCGAACCAGGCTGCCGGTGAAGCAATGAGTGCCGATATGATCACCAGCTTGAGGAAATCTGCAGAAAGTTTACTGACGATGGTCTCAACTGAAGCGCCCAATACCTTACGGATGCCAATTTCTTTTTTGCGGCGTTCGGCTGATAGTGTGGCCAGGCCAAACAAGCCGATACAAGAGATGAAGATGGTTAATATGGCACTGAAGGTTACTATTTGTTTCCACTTGGCCTCCTTACTATATTGTTCGGCTAATTCAGCATCTTTAAAGCTATAGGCGTATGGTTTAAAAGGGAAAAGCTCTTTAAAGGTTTTTTGAATGGCCTTGATGGATGCTGATCTATTTTGATCGCTGATCTTTACGAAAAGATTACCCCAGGGATCGGTAGGTTTCATCCTGAACATTTCAGGCGAAACTTTTTGGGTCAGCTCAAGGAAATGGTAGTCTTTTACTACCCCTATCACCGTGTATTTTTTATGCATGTAAAAAAAGTCGACCACCTGCCCTATTGGATTCTTCCAGCCGGCCTGTTTAGCAAAGGTTTCATTCACCAGGATAGAATTGGCGCTGTCGCTTACCATATCCTTTGAAAAATTACGGCCTTTTACGATTGGAATTTGGAAAAGTGGCAGGTAGTCTTCATCAATGTGCTTGATGTCAAAGCCGGTTTGCTGGCCATTGTTGATCTTTGCCATGGTGCCCCAGCGACCTCCCTGGTCGGCAGAAACCATTTTGATATTCGGGTTCTTTAAAAGTTCTGTTTTAAAAACGTTAAACAGCTTACGGTCGGTATTAAAGCTTTTTATCGAAACTACGTTCTGATCGTTAAAACCCAGGTCGAAATGCATCAGGTAATTGAACTGGGAATAGATGGTAATGGTAGCGATAATAAAAAAGGTAGCCAGCGTAAACTGCAGCACTACCAGGCTTTTCGACAGGTAGTTTTTGCCAGTGTGTTTCTGGCGGTTATAAAGGGTTTGCACCGGGTTAAAGCCCGAGAGCACCAATGCAGGGTAAAAACCAGCCAGCATCCCTGTGAACAGGAATATGCTAACGTATCCTGCAACCAGCTTAAAGCTAAGCAGGTACGAGAATGACAGGGCTTTGTTTGACAGATCATTAAATACGGGCAGCGCCAGTTCAACCAGCCCGATGGCCAGCACAAATGCCAAAAAGCTGATTACATACGATTCGCCAAGAAACTGCATGATCAGTTGTTTTCGCTCGCCGCCCACCACTTTGCGTATGCCGATCTCCTTCGCTCTTTTAAGCGACCGGGCAACCGTAAGGTTTACAAAATTGATACAGGCGATGAGCAGGATAAACAAAGCGATCCCGGTTAAAATATAAGTATACACAGGGTTGCTGTTATCCACCAGGCCATTGTCGGCCGGCCAATCGGTACTGGTATGCATGGCAAGGATGGGCTGCAGCACATATTGCATTTTATCTTTTAGGCCATATTTCTGGGCCATGTCTTTTATTTGTGCGGCAGCTTCATTTTTGTATACGCCGGCTATCTTATTCTCAACTTTTTTAATATCGGTGCCGGGTTTTAATACGAAAAACGTATTTAGGTAGAAATTTAGCCATTGGTCGTCTTTATAAGCACTTGACGCTTTAAACGGCAGCAGCATTTTTATTTTTATGGACGAATTTTGCGGCGATCTTTTGGTAACCGCAGTCACGGTATATGGCTTAAACGCTGTGTCATCTTTCAACTGTAACACTTTTCCTACCGCATTTTGGTCGCCAAAGTATTTTTTGGCGAGGTCTTCAGAGATCACGACCGTGTTATCACCATTCAAAGCATTTTTAGCACTTCCCGCTGCCAGGGGCGCCGTAAATACTGAAAAGAAATTGCTGTCTACATATAATGCGTCTTCATTAAATACCTCGCTGCCCCGCCTTACGGTGAAATTCCCGCCCTGTAGACGCACATAGTCGTCTATCTCGGGTATTAGCCGCTTAAAAGTGGGCCCAGGCATTGCGCCGGTACTGGCCATTTTGCTGGCTACGCCTGCCGGGTTAATGCTATTCACCACCAGGCGATATATTTTATTGGCGTTAACATTAAACCGGTCGTAGCTCACCTCATCCATGGTATACAACAGGATGAGCATACAACAGGCCAGAGCCACGCCAAGCCCGGCAATATTAATGAATGAGAATACTTTGGTTCGCCAAAGGTTCCGGAAAGCGGTTTTGAGGTAATTTTTTATCATGGCGGGTTAGTTTATTGGTTGATTAGTTCATTAGTTCATCGGTATTACCGGCAGACTAAATTGTTTGTATAAAACCGGTTCCAATTTTTTAACTAATTTACAATCAAATAGTTAACTCAAATCTTAATATACGAATATGTTCGTAAACGGAACAATAAGTGTACGCTTTTGATACAGTTTTGGCGAGCGGTGAAAAGTGAGCGGTGAACGAACGGCGGGGACACTGACTACTGCCCAATGATTACTCACTACGCACTATTCATCTACTCACTCCTCAAACTCTTCACCGGGTTCACCAAAGCCGCCTTTATGGTTTGATAAGCGATCGTTATCCCGGCGATGATCATCGATGCTATAATGGCCAGTACAAATGTCCATGGGCCGATGGTGATGTGATAAGCATAATTGTTAAGCCAGTTGTTCATCATATAATAACCCAACGGAGCCGCGATGAGGAAGGCAATAGTGATCAGGATGACAAACTCTTTTGAAAACAAGCCAACTATGCTGGCGATCGGCGCGCCCAATACCTTGCGAATGCCGATCTCCCTGGTGCGCTGTGAGGCCGCGAACATGATCAAACCATATAGCCCTAAACACCCGATCAGGATGGCGATGGATGAAAACAATTTGAATGCCGTGTAAACCCGTTGCTCCTGGGTGTAAAATGTCGCGATATGCTCGTCAAGGAATTGATAGTCAAATAAATTGTTAGGGTTTAATTCCGCCCATTGTTTGCTGATTTGCCCGATGGTTTTATTGATGGCTCCCGGACGGATTTTTACGCTTGTATAAAAAAATACGTCATGATTGTACATAAATGCACAAGCACGGCGCTTTTTATGTTTCGATTCACTCTGAAAATCCTGCATTACCCCGATGATATTAGCAAGGCGGCCATTCAGCATAAACTGTTCTCCCACGGCTTTATCAGGGTTCATCATGCCCAGTTTATGAATCAGCGTTTCGTTCACTACCACTTTTTGGCTCGTATCGCCAGGAGTCTTTTTTGTGATTTTTTCACCCGCAAGCATCTTCATGCCGAACATATCGATGTAATTTTCGTCGACGTCTTTTATTTCCGTCACGTCATCTTTGGTTACGCCAAAGGCGGGCGCACTGAAGCTGCTAAATTGGGTATTGTACGACGGTGCTCCGCTGGACAAGGTTGCCTGTTCAACGCCGGGCAGGTTCAGCAACTCCTGTTTAAATGCGTCTTCTTTCTTGCTATCAGGTGTGTAAAAAGAGATGACAGACTCCTTGTTAAAGCCAAGGTCCTCATTCTCAAAATAGTCCATCTGGTGCGCCACGATAAGCGTACCTACGATTAGTATCTGCGAAATAGCAAACTGTGCCACTACCAGGCCTTTACGCAACGTAAAGCCCCTTGCCATGCGGCCGGCTTTATTTTTAAGGGAATCCACCGGCTGAAAGGCGGATTGTACAAAGGCGGGGTATAAGCCTGCAATTAAGATAACAGCTACGGTAATGCCGGCTATCCAGCCAATTACTATGGGTTGTGCCAGTTCGGATGCGTCAATTTTAATGTTCAACCAAGCGCCGGCTGCCGACAGGAAAAATGCTGCCAGACCTACGCCGAGAAAGAGGGATAAAAATACCAGCACGCTGGTTTCGCCCAAAAATTGTTTAACCAACTGGCTGCGGTTGGCGCCCAGCACTTTCCTCACGCCTACTTCTTTGGCACGTTTTATAGCCTGCGCAGTGGCTAAATTCACAAAGTTGATGCAGGCAGTAATGATAATGAGCAGCCCCACGCCAAACAGGGCATAATAGGTGTCTTTGGAAACCGGCGTAACCACATTGTTGATATATCGCTGGTCGAAATGTATTGCACGGAGGGGTTGTATGGGCAAACGCACTTCTTTGGGGTTTAAGTCCCAATTCTTTTTCAGAAACGCAGGTATGCCGGCCTGCACGCGCTGTACCGGGTAGTTTTTGGGCAATAAAATAAAAGTGAAAAAGCCGCCGCCGATGTTCCAAAACTGCTTGAGGTTTAGCTGTTTCCTGATCGATTCCAATGACATCATCATTTGAATAGGCAGGCTGCGATTGGCAGGAATGTCCTTTATTACGCCCGTAACTTTCGCATTTATTTGGTTTTCCAGGTTGATCACGCGGCCCATTGGGTCGCTATTGCCGAAATATTTTTTGGCCAGCGTTTCATTCAGCACAATTGCGTTCGGTTCAATAAGGGCTGTTTTGGGATTGCCCGCTATCCATTGAAAATCAAATATCTGCGGGAAATGCTCGTCGGTAATAATTAAATCGTCATCGCGAAAACGCTTATTATCCACTTTTACCATCACCTTATTATTATACAATACCTGCGCCACCTGCTCCAGCTCGGGGAAGTCGTTGCGCATTTTTGGGGCGACGGCCAGTGATACGTTTGAGTTAAAATCGATTGCATTGAGTGTTACGCGGTAAATACGGTCGGCTTTGGCATAGTTATCAAAGTTCAGCTCGTTACGTACGATCAGGAAGATTACCAGGCATGCAGCGATGCCCAGTGTAAGCCCGAAAACATTCAAAAATGCATAACTTACGTTACGCCTGATGTTGCGGAATGCGATGGTGATGTAGCTGCGGATCATGGGTCGAAGCAATTAGTGAATTAGCGAATTAGTGAGTTTTGAATTATTGATTTATCGGGTTATTGATTTTTAACTGCCTACTGCGCATTGCACACTGCCAACTGCTACTGCTACTGCTACTGCTACTCACTTCTAAGGCTTGTCACCGGGTTACTCAATGCCGCTTTGATAGATTGAAAGCTGATGGTAACAAATGCGATGATGATCGCCCCGAACCCTGCAGAAACAAATACCCACCACTGTATATTTTGGCGGTACGCAAAATCCTGCAAGAACATCCTTTGCATGCCCCACCAGGATATCGGCACAGCAAAGGCAATGGAGATAAGCACCAAAAGTATAAAATCCCTGGACAGCATCGCCACGATTGTTGATACATTGGCGCCAAGTACCTTTCGGACGCCGATCTCCTTGGTGCGCTGCTCGGCCGCGTATGCGGCAAGGCCAAATAGTCCCAGGCAGGCAATAATGATAGCCAGCGTGGTAAAGGTGATAAATATGGTGCCGATCCGCTGCTCGGTATCGTAGGTGGCTTTAAAATCCAGGTCCATAAAGGTATACTGAAACTCGTGACCTGGCGCCAGTTCAATCCATTTGCTTTTTATCCGGCCCATTAACGCGGGGATGTTGGCCGTGTTAACTTTTACAGCCAACGCGCCCCAATCGTCACCATAGGATAATACGAGCGGACTGACGGTTTCGTGCAGCGATTTAAAATTGAAGTCCTTTACCACACCAATAATGTGCACCGTTTTGAAATTCTTCGCCATATTGTCGGTTGGCACAAACATCTGTTTGTTGAGTGGGTCGGTAACGCCAAGTTTGCGGGCGGCGGCCTCGTTGATGATGATGGCCGAAGAATCGGTCGAGATAAGGCGCGAGAAATTCCTGCCTTCTACCAGTTTCATCCCCAACGTGGGGATATAAGCATCATCGACCGACCAATACTGCGTAGAAAGCGCCCTTTTTAAGTCCATGCTGTGGTCCTCAAACAGCGTGGTGCCGTTATTATAACCCTCGGTAGGTAAAAAGCCGGTAAGTGTAACGCCTGCCACTTCGGGCATTTTTTCAACTTCCTTTTTAAATACGGGCGTCTGGCGGCCAATGTTAAATACATTTTGCACCACCAGCACCTGCCCGCGGTTATAGCCCAGGTCCTTGCTTTGAATATATTTCAGTTGGTTATAGATCACCAGTGTGCCGATGATGAGGCAAATAGAGATAAAAAACTGGAAAACGACCAGCCCGCTCCGCAGCCTGCCGCCTTTAAAGCCGGCAGAGAGTTTGCCTTTCAACACATCTATCGGCCTGAATGCCGACAGGAAAAACGCCGGGTATGAACCGGCCATACAGCCGATCACCACTACCAGCACCAGTAAAGCGGGAACCAGCCAGATAAGCGTGTGCCCATCGATCACCAGCGTTTTACCCGACATCTGGTTAAACAGCGGCAATAACATCTTTGCGCCAAACACGGCAATTACCGTTGCAATAAAAGTAACCATTACCGACTCGGACAAAAACTGCGCTACCAAGTATTTGCGCGGCGAACCCAATACCTTGCGCACCCCGACCTCACGTGCCCGGTTTGATGAGCGGGCTGTTGACAGGTTCATGAAGTTTACACAGGCAATCAGCAGAATGAACGCAGCAATAGCCGAAAATATGTACACGTACTGGATGTTTCCGTTCATGCCCAACTCAGCTTCACGGCCGGAGTGCAGGTGGATATCCAGCAGCGGCGTGAGGCTAAAGCGGATGTAATTACCGCTTTTTTCCACTTGGTCAAAATCAAGGTGGATGATAGACTGTAATTGTGGCCCTACATGCTCACGCGCCATTTTTGGGCACATAGCTTCCACCGCTTTTGCTGACGCGCCTTTTTTCAGCAGTAAGTACGTGGCAAAGTTATTACTTACCCAGCTCACGTCCTTGCCTTCCGGCAGTGAAGCCATCGACACAAAGAAATCATAATTAAAATGCGCCTGCACTGGTATGTCTTTTAGTACGCCGGTTACCTTATATAGCACCGTATCGTTTGTTACAAATGTTTTGCCTATAGCATTGGCCGTACCGAAATATTTTTTGGCGGTGCTTTCATTAATGACAACAGTATGAGGATCATTCAGCGCGGTGGCAGGGTTGCCCTGCAGCATGGGAAAGGTAAATATGCTGAACACGGCAGGGTCGGCGTAGATTACCTTGCGTTCCTTGACACGCAAGTCTCCCTTTTTTACTTGAAAACCACCCCTGTCGCGAAATCTTACGGCCTGCTCAACTTGTGGCAGTTCGGCCAAAAAAGCGGCGGCCAGCGGCGCCGGCGACACCGCATACGAGTTGGTATTGCCGCCGAATTTAATGTCGTTATTTACGCGGTATATTCGGTCGGCTTTGGTGTTAAAGCGGTCGAAGCTCAGCTCGTCAAAAACATAAAAAACAATCAGCATACAAGTTGCCAATCCCAGCGCAAGCCCGAATACATTAATGAAGGTAAACCCTTTATTCTTCGCCAGGTTGCGGAAGGCGGTTTTTAAATAGTTTTTAAACATGATGTTTAATTTCTATTAAGCAAGTAAAAGACGTACCAAATCGTTAAATAATTGATTATAAACTAACTACAATGGCTTCGATTGCCATAAGTGTACGCATGCGGACTGTGGGGTGTGCGGATTTGATACAACCAGCCATTGGGGCTTACAGCTAATTGTTTCGGGATCAGTCGCGATAGCGCAGGGGCAAACGTATGGTTTTGGTATGCGATCACGTGTCTGGCGGAACGGAATTGAGGAAAAATATGGCCCGTTTTTAAATTAGCAGATTATTTATTAAATAAAAATGAAAAATATTACCTTTACAGGGTAAACTGTTGATAGCGATAAACTCAATACCCCACCCTAAATGAATACAATGCGAACCCTACTTTTTGGGCTCATTTTACTTAGTACATTTTATAGTTGTCAAAAAAATCAAATATCTGCCACTTCCGGTAACGGAATTTCCGGCCCCACAGGCCCGCCATCGCATGTGTATCCTCACCCACGCACTGGACCACGCACCGGTCCGCCCAATATTATTTTTGTACTTGCTGACGATATGGGTTATGAGATGCCCACCTTCGACGGCGGCTCATCCTATAACACCTCTCATTTAGATAGCCTTGCTGCAAATTCCATGGTATTTAACCAGTGCCGCGCCACACCGCTTTGCTCGCCTTCGCGTGTGGAATTATTGTCGGGGCTGTATAATTACCACAACTATACCAAATATGGCTGGGGAAAGTATGATAATACATTCACTTCGTATGCCACGATACTTAAAAATAATGGGTACCGAACTTGTGCGGTTGGGAAATGGCAGTTAGGCGATTATGACATCGGACTCGGGGCTGTGGGATTTGATGAATATTGCCTTTTGGATGAGAACGGATACGACAATGGTTATTTATACCGAAGCCCCACATTAATAGATGAATTGGGTGTAATGCCATCCGGCAACACGCTAAATAAATACAGCGAAGATATTACCAGCGAATACGCCTATAATTTTATCGATCAAAATAAGGATAAGCCATTTTTTATTTATTATTCTTTTTTGCTGATCCATATGCCCGATCAGCCAACCCCGCTCGACGGTAATTTTTTAACATTTGACGAGAATGTGGCCGATACCACCTACATCGGCTCCATGACCCATTACCTGGATATAAAGGTGGGCGCACTGGTCAATAAATTAAAGGCCGATGGCCTGGATCAAAATACGATCATCGTTTTCGCGGGAGATAATGGCAGCCTCTACAATTACCACTCGGTTTTTCAAGGCAAAGAGGTTGCAGGCGAAAAAAGCAGGACGACTGAACTTGGCACGCATGTACCGATGTTTGTGTACTGGCCAGGGCATATAATGCCAGGTGTTAACAACAACCTCGTCGACTTCACCGATTTCGCGCCAAGCTTTTTAGATATGGCGGGCGTAACAAAACCGTCAGGGCTTGACGGCGTTTCGTTTTATCCCCAGTTGTTTGGGCAGAACGACAATGCACGTACATGGTCTTACTGTTATTATGATCCATTTCCTGTCCATAGGCCTCCCCCGCTGCCGCTCAGTAAACCCATCAGCTACGCCCAGGATACGGAATATAAGCTATATAAAACCGACCAGATGGGCACTAAAGCCGGGCAATTTTTTCATTTCACCATAGATATGGAAGAAAGGCGCCCACTGCTCGACGCTAACCTGACACCAGCTGAAGTTGCCATCAAGCAAAAACTACAGGCGGCATTGATTAACTTGCCGTAGTTGAGCATTTTAAAATTAACGCCTGTTGATGGTGCATTTCCAGTGTGTGGTTTGTAATTTTGTTCAACGTTCTAATTGACGGATTAAAAAAGCTTTGATGACACTGAGGATTAACAGAATTATTGGCGTATTGCTGTTGCTCACCCTGGATAGTGCCTGCCAAAATAAAAGCAAGCCTGCTATTACTATTGCAGCTATCACAGCCCCGGCCGTGAAGCAGGCAAAAGCCCCCGTTTGCTGTTCATCAAACATACCATCACGCTTCGCGGTTTTAAAAACACCTGTTAAAACGGCGGCCCTGCTTGCTGATGTTACCCCCGGCAAATCACCCGACGGAATGGCGTGGATACCCGCCGGCACATTTATGATGGGATCGGCCAATAAACAAGCTTTTCACGACGAATTTCCGAGACATAGGGTAAAATTGAATGGTTTTTGGATGGATAAAACCCTGGTAACCAATGATGAGTTCCGCAAATTTGTAAACGCTACCGGCTATGTTACCACTGCCGAAAAAAAGCCCGATTGGAACGAATTAAAAAAACAGGCCCCTCCCGGTACACCAAAGCCCGACGATAAACTGCTGGTGGCAGCGTCATTGGTTTTTACGCCGCCAAACCACCCGGTGAACCTTGAAAATGCCGGCCAATGGTGGACCTGGCAAAAAGGCGCCAGCTGGAAACACCCGCACGGGCCGGGCAGTGATATAAAAGGGAAGGAAAACTACCCTGTTGTACAGGTTTCGTGGTATGATGCGCAAGCTTATTGTAAGTGGGCGCATAAACGCCTACCCACCGAGGCAGAATGGGAATGGGCCGCAAGGGGCGGTTTGGTGGACAAGGAGTTTCCCTGGGGAGACGAACCTGTTAACGTTGGTAAACTAAAAGCCAACACCTGGCAGGGGCATTTTCCCGATAAAAACACGCTCGACGACAAATTTTACTACACTTCGCCGGTGGGGTCATTCCCCGCAAATGGCTACGGGCTATTTGATATGGCCGGCAATGCCTGGGAGTGGTGCAGTGATTTTTATAATGCCAACTATTATACCGCCATCAATAACGCAAACGGCGTTAGCAACCCCGCGGGCCCCGCCAAAAGCTACGACCCTGATGACCCATATGCCTCAAAAAGAGTATTGCGCGGCGGCTCGTTTTTATGCAATGCCAGCTACTGCTCGGGCTATCGGGTAGCCAACCGGCAAAAAAGCACTGAAGACAGCGGCACAGAACATACGGGCTTCAGGTGTGTAATGGATAAATAATGGCGGGAAATACTTTTTCCTCACTCTCTCCAAACTTTAAAACCCGCTAACTCTGCATAAATCCGCGATGATTAAAAAGTGATTTCGCTCATTTTCTAATTGCGCGTTTGTAGCGATATTAACGCCGCCGACGTATATACTCCTGACGATTCCGAAATTCCCGATAACGAATTAGAAATTGATTAGATTGTAAAATACGAACAACAAAACATATATATTTACTTTATAAAAATATCTAAATCAGTTATGGTATAATACTTACCTTATGTTTTAGGTTTGTAATGATTTGTAATATTTTGATGTTACATCAGATGAATAATTACCATGTGTTAATTAAATTCAAATGAACACTAAACGAACACTACTTTTGGGCATCGTTTTAGCTTTGTTTGCATTTAGCTGCAAAAAAGACAAGCCCGTTACCCCACCTCCCGGCGGCGGTGGCGGCGGTGGCGGCGGCGGGGGTGTCAGGAAGTCCGGACCGCCTAATATTATTTTTTTACTGGCCGATGATATGGGCTATGAGATGCCGACTTTCGACGGTGGCTCATCTTATAATACTACCCATTTGGATAGCCTTGCTGCAAACTCCATGGTATTTACCCAATGCCGGGCCACGCCTCTTTGCTCGCCATCACGCGTGGAATTACTTTCGGGCCTTTATAATTACCGTAACTATACCAAATATGGCTGGGGGCAGTATGATAATACTTTCACTTCATATGCCACTATGCTAAAAAACAATGGATACCAAACCTGCGTGGTAGGCAAATGGCAATTGGGCAATTTTGATATTGGACTTGGCGCCGTTGGATTTGATAAATATTGCGTTGTGGACGAGAACGGATACGACAACGGCTATTTATATCGAAGCCCCACTTTGCTGGACGAATTGGGTGTAATGCCATCCAGCGCCACGCATAACAAATACAGCGAAGATATTACCAGTGAGTATGCATTTAATTTTATCGATGAAAATAAGAGTAAGCCTTTTTTTATTTATTACTCGTTTTTGCTGGTACATATGCCTGATCAACCAACCCCGTTAGACGGCAATTTTTTAACATTTGATGAGAATTTAGCCGACACTACCTATATCAAATCGATGACCCATTACCTGGATTTAAAAGTGGGCGCCCTGATCAATAAACTGAAGGCCGACAGCCTGGATAAAAATACCATCATCGTTTTTACAGGCGATAATGGCAGCTTGTACAATTACCACTCCGTTTTTCACGGAAAAGAAGTTGCAGGTGAAAAAAGCCGGACAACTGAACTTGGGACACATGTGCCTATGTTTGTGTACTGGCCCGGGCACATAACGCCGGGTACCAATAACAACCTGGTTGACTTTAGCGATTTCGCACCCTCCTTTCTGGATATGGCAGGGATAAAAAACAAGCCGGCATTCGACGGCGTTTCGTTTTATCCCCAATTGTTTGGCCAGAATGACAATGCACGCAACTGGATCTATTGTTATTACGACCCGTTCCCGGTCCACAGGCCGCCCCCGCTGCCGCTAAGTAAGCCTATAAGCTATGCCCAGGACACCGAATACAAGCTGTATAAAACAGACCAAGAGGGCAGCAAAGCCGGCCAGTTTTTTCATTTTACGCAGGATATCGAAGAAAGGCACCCACTGCAGGACAGCCAGCTGACACCGGCAGAAGTTGCCATAAAACAAAAGCTGCGGGCGGCGCTGTCGGGGATGCCGTAGAAAGGTTAGTTTGGGACGCATCAGCAAGGGTTGTAAAACCGAAGGCCCTTTGCCGAAAAACTTTTCGTATTTGGCAGATATCTGATCCTATCAGACAGGCTAGTGTACCTCAACCATCGCTTTTATTACCCTATTCGCTGGATCAAGCCAACGATCGAAATTGCTTTTCACTTCGTCAAATCCCACCCGATGTGTAATGTAAGTCTTAGGATTGATCAAACCCTTCTTCATACAATCCATCACCTGCTCAAAATCAGCCCGCGTGGCATTGCGGCTGCTCATCAGCGTGGCTTCGCGTTTATGAAATTCCGGATGGCTAAAGCTGATCTCACCTTTTTGCAAGCCAATCAGCACAAAGCGCCCGCCGTGCGCCAGGTATTGAAATGAATTGTTGATGGCCTTTTGGCTGCCGGTAGCATCTGTCACGACGGCAGCCATATCGCCGTTGGTGATTTGTTTTATTTGCGCTAAGCAGTCGGCTGATGAAGCATTGACATTATCGGTTATTTTCAGATTTCGCCGGCAAAATTCAAGGCGGCCTTCATTGATGTCCATCACAATTACGCGGGCACCGGCAATCCGGGCAAATTCAATTGCACCGAGGCCAATTGGCCCTGCTCCTATTATTAAAACAAATTCACCCGCTTGGATCCCCGCGCGGGCTATACCATGCGCCCCGATCGCAAGCGGTTCAACCAACGCCAGTTCATCGTAACTTAAGCCGCTGCCATGCACCAATGATGATGAAGGCACCGACAAATACTCAGCCATGCCGCCATCGACATGTACCCCGCAAACTTTAAGGCTAACGCAGCAATTAGGTTTACCGTTGCGGCAGGCAACACAATGGCCGCAATTGAAGTAGGGAATAAAAGTTACTTTTTCTCCTTGCTGAAAACCCGGTGCATCGTCAAATTCAACCAAATCACCCGAAAGCTCGTGGCCCAATACGCGCGGGTATTCAAAATAAGGCTGGGTTCCTTCAAAAGCATGCAAATCGGTGCCGCAAATGCCGATGCGTTTTATTTTGATGATGGCATTGCCTTTGGTCAAAACCGGCTTTTCGCGGTTTTGATATTCAAGTTTGCCGGGGGTGGTACAAACTAACGTTTTCATTTTTCAAGGGTTCGAAGCAACAATAAGTATACTCAAAGCACTATCTCCTTGCTTTTAGCAGTCAACGCCTTTATAACGCACCAGGCAATAATATATGCGCTGGCGCAAACAGTAAACATAATTGAATACGCGATTTTAGGTGTTGACTTATAATGATCAGTAAGGTGCCCGGCCAATTGCTGCACCAAAAAGCCCCCTACGCCCCCTGACATACTCCCTATCCCTATTACCGACGCGACGGCCCTTTTGGGAAACATGTCGGAAACAGTTGTAAACAAATTGGCTGACCATGCCTGGTGAGCCGCTGCCCCGATGCAAATAATACCGATAGCCAAAATTGATGCATAGCTGCCAAAAACCTCTTTGTTACCAAAATATTGAGTAAGTGATAATAGAATCGGAAACAGCGCGATAATCAACATCGCTGTCATCCTCGCTTTGTACACCGGCATGCCCTTGTTTATTAAAAATAGGGGGATGCTGCCGCCAAAAGTACTGCCGAAAATTGCTATTCCATAAACGATAAACGTAGGCCACATTACCTGTTCGCCCGTCATTCCAAACTGTTTTTTTAGGTAATCAGGCAGCCAAAAAAGCAAAAACCACCATATTCCGTCGGTCAAAAACTTCCCTAAAAAAAAGGCCCAGGTTTGCCGGTAGCCTAATAAACTAATCCAGGGTATTTTCTTTCCGGTTGCAACATCTTCAGAAGGGGCTACGTGTGCAGCGATGTCGTCGCTATGAATGTAGTCGAATTCGCTTTTTGATAATTTGCGGTGTTTTGCAGGCGACTCATAAAACGCAAACCAAAAAAACAACCAAATGAAACCAACCGCACCTGTGATCACAAATGCATATTTCCACCCGGGGTCATTCCCCCAGTGCGCCAGGCACAACGGCACAAATAATGCCGCTATCATCGCTCCAAGGTTCGCCCCGCTATTAAAAATACCGGTGGCCAAAGCCCTCTCCTTTTTTGGGAACCATTCGGCAACCGTTTTAATTGAGGCCGGAAAATTCCCACCTTCCCCGATGCCAAACAGGCTCCTTATAATAATATGTACCGATACCGTACTTCCGGCCAAGGCGCTAAGCATTCCAAATATCGACCAAACAATAAGGGATAGTGCCAGCCCCAGTTTAGTTCCAATTTTATCGATGAACCAGCCTGCAAATACTGTAACGCTGGCATAAAACAGGGTAAAAAATGCGGTAACGTTGCCAAAATCGGTATTGCTCCAGCCAAACCCGCCTTTTTCAATTGGCATCGAAAAAAACTCCTTCAGGTAACTGATTACCTGACGGTCCATGTAGTTAATGGTAGTTGAAAATAAAAGCAGGGTAACAATTACCCACCTGTATCTTCCTGCCAGCGCTTTTTTCATTTACTATCTAATTGTGATTTAGATGGCGGTTTTCACCAATTCAAGCACTTTTTCGGTATCAGCAAACAACTTTTCATACAGCTTGTTTTCCAAAACATCTTTGCCGATCAACTTGCTGCCCAGTGCTACTGCGCTTACCCCGGCATGAAACCAGGCGCTTATATTATCAGGATTTAATTCGACACCACCACTGGGCATAAAAAGCAGGCCCGGAAATAATTCTTTTATGGAACTGATAAATGCCGGCCCCAAAATATTTGCCGGGAATACTTTTACCAACTCAGCGCCATGTTTTTGGGCTGTATAGATCTCGGTTGGCGTCATACATCCTGGTATCCATAGTAGTTTATGTTTGTGGGCAACTTTGGCAACTTCGCCGCTAATGGTAGGGGCAACAATAAAATCGGCGCCGGCGTCGACAAATGCTTCTGCTTCAGATATATTTTTTATGGTGCCTATCCCGATATTCAGGTCCGGCAATTCCTTCTTCTGTACCTTTTTCAGCGCCTTAAAATTATCAAGCGCCTGCTTGCCCCTGTTGGTATATTCCAGCACCCTCACGCCCGCTTTATAAAGCGTGCGGGTAACTTGCACGCTTACTTCAGCATCCTCATAGTAAAACAAAGGCAGCATCCCCTGGCTCAATATGCTGTTCAATACCGCTTTTTTTATTTTCATTTTATTGCTTTTTTTATTACCCCAACTGTTTTGTCAGTGGCATCTCCCTTTACAAACAATTTTTCAAATGCGGCCGCTGTTGCAAAATCAAGCGTTTCCTGCGGTGTAGTATCCTGGTAAAACCCGTATATGAGGCCGGCCATAAAACAATCGCCGCTGCCGACTTTGTCGACGACGGTTCCCGTTTCATACTCGTGCGACTGGTATAATTGGTTGTCAGTATACAAAGTTGTATAATATTTCACATCATTGGTAGCATCGAACCTAAAAGTATTTGCAACCGCCTTACATTTTGGAAATTCGCTCACTATAGCTTCCGACGTTTTTAAAGATTCTTTTAAATAAATGCTTTTTAACCCCGACTCGTGTACATCCGTTATCACCTCAATGCCGAGCATCTTTTCAGCAGCCCAAATATTACCCATAATAAAGTCGCAATGCTTTACCAGCCCTGGCATTATCTCCAGCGGCGACTTCCCGTATTGCCATAATTTCGACCTGTAGTTTAAATCTACCGAGATGGTGATCCCCCTTTGCCCGGCAGCCTGCAAAGCTTCTTCACAAACGTCGGCAACATTTTGGCTGATGGCCGGGCAAATCGCACTAAAATGAAACCAGCTGACGCCCTGCAAAACTTCATCCCAATTGATGATTCCGGTTTTCAGACCTGCGAAGGATGACCCTGCGCGGTCGTAAACCAGGGCGTTGTGCTTAATGTCCTGGCCAGCAGTTAAAAAATATAAGCCGATACGGTCACCGCTGAAATGTACCGGCGAAGTGTCGATACTTCTTTTTTGCAGATAATCAATTATTTGTGCCGATAACGCATTGTCGGGCAGGGCCGTAAAATATTTTACCGGCAGCCTCCATAAGGCCAGCGCGTTGGCAACGTTAAGTTCGGCCCCGCCGATATAGAATGGTAATTGGCCGTTGTTTAGCCATCCGCCGTCAGCATCCGGGCATAAACGGATAAGCAACTCGCCGAAGGAAAGGATGGAACCTCTATTTTGACCACTAAAAAGCCGGCTCATATTTGATCAAAACCAAAATAGTTTTTGGCGTTGTTGTAACAGATATCCTGCACCGTCTTACCCGTCCATTCCATGTCATTTGGAAGTTCGCCGTTCTCGATATCATTCCCAAAAAGGTTGCACAGTATACGCCTGAAATATTCGTGCCTCGGGTACGACAAAAAGCTGCGCGAATCGGTCAGCATCCCCACCATGCGGCTCAGCAAACCCATATTGGATAAGGCGTTCAGCTGCCTTGTCATACCATCCCTCTGATCCAAAAACCACCATGCCGAGCCAAATTGCATTTTACCGGGCATCGATCCGTTATTGAAATTACCGGCCATGGTGGCAAAAAGCTCATTATCCACCGGGTTGATGTTGTAGAGGATAGTTTTGGTAAGATGCCGTTCAGCCTCCAGGCGATTCAAAAATTTTGATAAAGGCCGGGCCTGCGAAAAATCACCCATGGAATCGTAACCGGTATCGGGGCCATTTTTCGTAAGCGCCAGGGAGTTATTATTGCGTAACGCACCCAGGTGGTATTGCTGCACCCAGTCTTTTTCGCTATCCCAAACGGCAAAATGATACAGCATAGCCGATTTGAATTTGATCACTTCGTCATGCGACAATACCGTTTCAGCCCTGATCTTTTTAAATATGGTGTTTATCTCTGTTTCGGTATAATTACTGGCATATAAATGCTCAAGGCCATGATCAGATACCCGGCAACCATTTGCAGCGAAAAAGTGGTGGCGGCGGTGCAAAGCTGCCAGGTAAATATCAAAATCTACAATATCCGAACCGGTAATATGCTGCAGCTCATCGATATAATTGTTCAAGGCCCCGGCATTTTCCGCCTGCATCGCCCTGTCAGGCCTGAAGGCTGGCAATACTTTAACCGGATAACCATCGCTTTTTATTTTTTGATGGTAAGCCAGGTTGTCAACCGGGTCGTCGGTTGTGCAAACTACCTCCACCTTCATTTTTTTGATCAGGTTTCGCACACTGTATTCAGGCGAACGCAGCTTTTCACCACACTCATCATATATCTTTTTGGCAGTTTTTGGCGATAATATTTCATGAATGTCAAAATAGCGCTGCAGCTCTAAATGCGTCCAATGATACAAGGGATTTCGCAGGGCGTACGGAACCGTAGCGGCCCATGCCTCAAACTTCTCCCAATCCGTTTTATTACCGGTGATGTAGGCTTCATCTATTCCATTTGCCCGCATGGCGCGCCATTTATAATGATCGCCCAGCAGCCAAACCTGGGTAAGGTTTTCAAAATTGGTATCTTCTGCTATTTGCTTTGGCGGCAAATGGCAGTGGTAGTCGATAATGGGCATACCTGCAGCAAAGTCGTGGTACAGGCGCTGCGCAGTTTTGGTCTCGAGTAAAAAATCTTCGTTTAAAAAGGCTTTCATCTTAATTGATCAGGAAGTATCCCTGCCAATAAAACGATTTAACCAGTCCTTTTTCTTCGGGCTGACCGCTATCGTATATTTTTCCGGGCTGACAGGTTAATATCTGAAAGCAAATTTATAAGGATAAATTTATCAGCACGGATTATGGTAAAAATATTTGAAACAATTTTGCTACGGTATCGCAGGGCCGATGTCGTTAAGTTTAGGAAATTTATCCGTTTCGCCGATGCTTTTTGCCCCCTCTAAATCTCCCCCGGTAGGGGAGACTTTAGTTTCGGTTATTTCCTTTTTTTAAGTCCTCCCTACCGGGGAGGATTTAGGAGGGGCTAAATCTCAGGATTTCCTTAACTAAAACAGGTTTTCAGGCATTAAGCCCACTATTTACTGCAGCCATCACGTAGTTTACTATCCTGTCGCATCTAACAGCGTTAAAATCATAAAGCTGGCCCGAGCGGTAATAGTCGCTCAAATTAATACGCAGCATTTCTTTGGCCCGGTTCAACCGTATCTTAACGTTCGATTCGGTTATATTCAGCGCACCCATTGTTTCACTGGTGCTCATATCTTCAATTTCACGCATTACAAATACTATCTTATACTTTTCGGGCAAATCGGCGATCGTACGCTCGAGTATTTGTTTTAATTCTTTATTCATAAGTCCGTTTAATGGTGTTTCAGTTAAATATCGTTCCTCCTGTTTTTCATCCAGTCCCATTTCGCGTCTCAACCTGCGTTTTTTGTACAGGGTGCTCTCGTTGATCATGATGCGAATGAGCCAGGTACTAAAGCTCGACCGGTTTTGAAAACCGGCCAGGTTTAAATAGGCGTTCAGGTACGCAGTCTGCATAATATCCTCCACAGCTGCTTCATCATTCACCATCGAAATACATATCCGGTATAACCGCAGGTTATATTTGCGCATTAGCCGTTCGTACAAATGTTTTTCGCCCTCTAATATCCTGGTTATTATTTCGTCGTCGCTTAATTCCGCGGCTTTTACAATTTTGTTTAACGTCATTTTCTACTGTTGATTTACTACATAGGAATGAGTACATCGCCGGCAAAGGGTTACAAAGGCACGTGAAATAAATTTTGTAACCCTTTTTTAGGGTTGATCCTCTAACGGATAAATTTAAACATATAGATCATGGAAAAATCCGCAGAAATCGTTAAGATTCAAACACTTTTGAAGTTCATATTCGGCCTGGCGCCCATTGTTGCCGGGGCCGATAAATTTACCAATTTGCTAACCGACTGGTCGGCCTATCTTAATCCGTCGCTGGCGTCTGTTTTACCATTCAGCGCCCATACGTTTATGATGATCGTTGGCGTCATCGAAATTGTGGCCGGTGTATTAGTGTTGATAAAAACGAGGTTCGGCGCCTATTTGGTTAGTGCGTGGCTTGTTTTAATTGCATTAACTTTGCTGGCAAGCGGCAAATTTCTGGATGTTGCCGTACGCGACCTGGTAATGGCCATCGGCGCTTATTCATTAGCCAAATTAACACAAATTACAGCTCTGGCTGTTTAAAGCCTATCATGGAAAGACACATTGTTAAAATACTAAAAACCGAGTTTATAACGCACAACGTAAAGCGTTTTACCCTTGAAAAGCCTGCCGGATATGCTTTTATCTCCGGCCAGGCCACCGATGTTTCGATCAATAAGCCGGGACTCGAAGATGATCTGCATCCATTTACCTTCACCTGCCTGAATACGGATGATCACCTGGAGTTTACCATCAAAATTTATACGGGCATGACCAAAAAGCTACAGGACCTTAATCCCGGCGATGAGCTGATCCTTCACGAGGTTTTCGGGGCGATCAATTACCAGGGGCCTGGCCTGTTTATTGCCGGCGGCGCTGGCATAACGCCGTTTATTTCCATTTTGCGGCAGTTAAAAAAAGATGATCAGTTGGCGGGAAATGTTTTATTGTTTGCCAACCGAACCGAAGACGATGTTATTTTGAAAGACGAGCTGGATGAAATGCTGGGCCAAAACCATATTGATGTGATCTCCAACCCCGCAGCGCCGGGAGCTTATGGCAGCCATATCGATAAAGATATGATCGAAAAACACCTGACCGCGAAAACCGAATACGCGTATATCTGCGGCCCTGATCCATTTGTGGCCGATATGAAAAAGGATTTGCTGGAGTTGGGCTTGAAGGAAGAACAGATTGTGATTGAGCAATAGATTTGAAGTAAACAGATTTGACAACCCCGTACATACGGGGTTGTCAAATCTTTCGTTCTAAAGCGTTCCTCACCCCTCACTTCCCAAATCATCCCCTATCTGCTTAAGCTCCGCCAAATATTTACCATACTGCAGCTTAACATGCAGGTTTACAAAAAACCAGGTGATCAGGAACGAGATCAGGACAGTTGAAAACATCCATATCATATTGCCTGATAGCAATGCGCTTGAGGCCAGCAGCTTTTGCAGAAAATCGTAAATGCTTTTACCACCGGCCAGAGTAAAGGTTATCAATACCGCCAGCGGTGCAACGGTTAAGCTGTAGGTTCTGTAGATCTCCGTATTCAGTTCCAGTTCGTAGGCTATTTTGCGTATGCTTTCGCGCATGGCCAGGTCATAGCGGCTTATGGTTTTGTAGAAAACATAAAACCTGGAGAAAAAGTAACCATTAAGCAGCAACAGGGTAAAAAGCAGGATACTGATCGTATTCAGGAAAAAAACCGCCTGCTGCGTGCCGTTGAAGCTTACCCGCATAAAAATAATATAGGCAATAATTAAAATGTAGCTTACCAGCGTCGCGATAAATTCGCTCCGCATCTTTTTTCTCAGCTTTTCAACAACCGAAGTTGTTTTGCCCAGGGTTGCTGTGCTGTTGGGCAATTGCATGCCTACAGGTTCATCCTTGCCCCAGGCGCCTTTTAAATCATCAATATTCATGGCTTAATTCTTTAATAATGTCTTTTAATTTGTTCTTTATCCGGCTTAACCTTACCCGTACATTTACCTCGCTGATGCCCAGCGTCGTCGCTATTTCGGCATGTGGCTGATCTTCCATATACAGGTAGATCAGCGCCTTTTCAATTTTATCAAGGCGTTGTACCGCCTGGTAAAAAAGCGCCAGCTGCTCTTCTTTTTCGCCTGCGGCAGAGGGCTCTTCGGGGTGGTCAAATCCGGCTGGCAATTGCTCGCTGTCGGGGCGGCGTTTTTGTTTTTTAAAGAAGACGATGGCGGTATTCAGCGCCACTCGGTACATCCACGATGTGATCTTACTTTCGCCCCGGTACGAATCGAAAACTTTCCACAATTGCAGTATGATCTCCTGCAGCAGATCATTGCGGTCATCGGGATCGTCCTGGTAAATACGGCAGATTTTAAACAGCATACCCTTGTTTTGCGCTATCGTTTGCATAAAAAGGGTTTCTTTGTTGTCCATCTTAAAAATTCTGCGGCATCAAGCCTAACACTCAATAAGTATCGGATTTTTTAATTTGTTACAGGAAAATTTAGAATTATTGCGGCGCTTGCAAATTCGCCAAATTTAAATTTGACTGATTTCACCTTTTTAGTTCTGGCCTAAAAGTGAGCTACTGTCCTTGTCCAGGAATAACACGGCATTCGCATGATCACGCAAAATAGTTGAGGGGTATTTTTCGATTATCTGTTTATTGAGGGTGTTGTAAACGGCTTTGGCCTTTTGCATACCGGGCACCACGCAATAAATGTGTTTGCCGGCCATCAGTGCAGGAATGGTTAAGGTAATGGCATAGGCCGGCACTTCGGACAAATGACCGAAACAACCGTCATTTACCTGCTGGCGCCTGCATTCAGCGTCAAGCTTTACCATTTTAACCAGTGAAGTGTCCTGAAAGTCGGCAACATGTGGATCATTGAAAGCCAGGTGGCCGTTTTCCCCAATCCCAAGGCAAACAATATCGGCCGGGTACGACGTCAGCATTTTGGCGTATCGCTTGCACTCCTCGCCGATGGACGGCGCGTTGCCATTGATATAATTTATACTCCGGAAATTTCGCCGGCCGAAGATTTTGTCGTCAAGATACCAGGCAAAACTACGCGGGTCATTTTCGGACAAGCCAATATACTCGTCCATATGAAAAGCGTTTACCCGCTCCCATTCAATCGTACCAACGCGGCTCAGGGCGGCCAGGAATTCATTTTGCGAAGGCGCCGAAGCAAAAATAATATTGATAAAATCCTGCCCGGCAAGCAACAATTTAATCTTTTCGGCGACCACACCGGCGGCCGCCAAACCCATTAATTCCCGGCTTTCATAAACTTTAACAGCCAATCTATCTTTGTAATTATCGGTAATATTGTAACTAACTAGCTTATCGTTCCTCTCCCTCGCGGTCATACACTACCTGTCCCTCAATAACGGTCATTCTCACATTTATTTCGTGGTCAAATATCACAATATCTGCGTCCATTCCAACAACTATCGAACCTTTTTTATCGTTTATTCCCATAATCGTCGCCGGCGTTGCCGAGGCCATTTTTACAGCATCAATTAAGGGTACTCCAGCTATAGTGATCATGTTTCTGATCAGCTGGTCAAAGGTGGCCACACTGCCCGCAAAAGCGCTTCGGTTGGGCAATTTGGCCACATTATCCTCCACCAGCACTTTTATTCCATTTTTAAGGCTGCCCAAAATGCTGTCGCCAGGCGGCATACCTGCGGCCCGCATAGCATCTGTAATCAGCGCCGTTCTATCAGGCCCTTTTATTTTATAAACCAATTGTAACAATGGCGCGGGCAGGTGTATCCCATCAGCTATAATCTCCACATCCATTTTATCCAGCAAATATGCCGCTTCAACGGTGCCGGCATAACGGAATGCGTTACGGCGAATTACCCCGTTCATCCCCGAATAAAGATGGGTCGCCAGCGTGTACCCATTTTCAAAACCGGCCACTACATCGCCATAAACCGCATCGGTGTGCGCTAAAGACGCCAATACACCCTTTGACGTAACGTATCGTCCAAATTCCAATGCTCCCTTGAGCTCCGGCGCCGCGCTCCAGCGTTTGATACATGGATAGGCTGACAGTATCTCCCGGTATTCTGCCGGGTCAGGGTCGCGGATGTAACGCACATCCTGCGCACCTGCCTGGTTGAGCGCAAAGTACGGTCCTTCCAGGTGCATACCGATGAATTGAGCGCCCGTAGTATTTTGTTCCGTGGAAATGTTATAAGTATCCAGCGTATCTGTAAGGTCTTCTCTGCTGCTGGTTAAAGTCGTCGGCATCATTGATGTGGTGCCATATCGTGCATGTAACCCGGCTATCGCTAAAAACGCCTCAACCGTATTATCCATAAAGTCGTGGCCTCCGCCGCCATGGACATGGATATCGATAAAACCCGGAGAAATATAATTCCCGCCTGCATTTATTTCAACCGCAGCCGGTGCATCGATATCCCCATCGCTTATTGCAACAATATGCCCGTCATCAACCAGCACCGATCCATTTTTTATTATCCCGGATGGGGTGATGATCTGCCCGTTATATATTTTTAGCTGTTGCGTCACCATGAAAAGAAGCTTACTTAGTTTTTGATAACCGGTCGTAAAGGAGCTTGGCCCGTATATCTCTCAGGTCGTTCTCCTCCTTAATTTCAGCCGGGTACAGGAAATTTTTGTTTAATTCGGCAAAATGCATATCCACAATATCCTGGCCCATCAGCAGGTGCCTTAGCTCTTTTAGCGTTTCCTGGAGTTCCGCTTCACCGAACCCGGCCGAATTTGCTTTTGCCAGCAGGTAATGAAACGACAGGTAGTTTGTCCTGATCTCGGCCATCACCTTATAATGCTCAAATTCTTCTTTATTTTTTTGCGGATGAAGGCTATAAAGGCGATCCATCGCCGCATTACTGCTATCCAGCAATTGTTTTATCATCATCGGCTTTGGCGACTCCACCTTACCATGGCGGATTTCATAGGGAGTAGTTTTCAAGGCCTCCCTAAACACTTCCGATTCAGCCGCAATAAAGCCATACTGTTCCGCGCCGTATTTTTTTATAAACCCGTCAATATCCAGCGGATTTGGTGACTTAATGGCTTCGGCATAAGCTGCAACCAGCATATTAAAACCGTTTAAAGGGTATACATGCCTGATGGCATATTCTTCGGTCATCTCTTCTTCGGATTCAAAAACAGGCGAGTATTGCCCCGATGTTGACCACGACGTCATCACAATTCCCTTATATCTCATTTTTGCCGCAGCGGGAACAAAATCACGAATATTTTTAAAATGCTTTTCCCATTCCGTTAAAAAATAATTATCCGGCGACGACCGGATTGCCGGCGCGCCCCATATCTCGTAACCACTTTGAAGCAGTTTTTGATGATCGCCAAAATGGTTCATGTCCCAGCCGTAGTTCCAGTCGATAAATACGGTGCCTTTTGGCAGCAATTTGATGGCGTCGGGATATTTTAAAGCAATATCGGCCCAAAGTACCGGCTTTTTGCCCAGCCTGATTACGATATTACACAGCATCCGGATATAATCGATATACAGTTTTGATTTCCCTTCTTTGGCGGCCATCAAACGACAGCGTTCATCATGGCCGAGCAAATAGGTTTCATCACCGCCGATATGGATATATTTAGAGGTATGGGTTGATGCGAGATCAGTATACAGATCGGTAAGCAGTGCGCTGTCCTGCCTGGTTTGCAGCGGGCAAACCTGCGAGTAATCTTTTTGGTCCTCCCTTAATTCTTTATAGCGGTCATTCCTTAAAATATATTCAACATGCCCGAAACTTTGCTGCAGGGGGATGACATCAATGTCGAGGCTTTTGCAATATTTAATAAAAGAGACCACCTCTTCCCTGGTGAAGGCGTAGCGGTTGGGTATCAGTGGATGTTTCTCAAAGGGATAGGTTCCCTCCCATTCCATGATCAACGTATTAATGCCGAGGCCGTGCAATTTACGCGCAAATGCTTTCAAGGCGTCCATTGTCATCACCTGTACACGCAGGTCGAGGTGAAAGCCCTTCACTGTAAACGGGCCCTGTTGATTTGACAGGGACTGGCACTGCGAATTAAAAACGCTGCCGATGAATAACAGCAAAATCACGACTGGCTTTCTCATTTGGTACTGATAGGCGATGGAGGTATCCGGCAGGCAAATTACCGCCGCCCGAAAATAATTAAAAAACCGTTATGAACGCGAGGTATTGTTTGTCAAATCGTTTTTAAAATTGATCAGCCTTTTCTCATAAAAGATGACCTTTAAACAGGGTATTAAGTGTTCAAAATTTGCACACGATCACCCTATAAACCAATCACAAAACCACTGATTTTTAGCATTTTAAATTTTAAAAATACGAAAATATGTCCAATTTTGAGGAATTTTTTGAACACTTACAGCGGTTTGTTGGCAAAACGTTGACGCGGCTTTCTGACAGATGCAGGGACGGTTACGAAATACCGTTAAATGCCGTCAAAAATCTATACCAAAAAGTGCACAATGGCCTACGGCGTCAGGCCATCTATTATCCGCATAAAATCATCCAGGTCGAATGGTTTTGCAATGAAAGCATCGGCACAACTGTCCGAAGCAATTTGTTCTATTTTATAACTGGCTGAGCACAAAACCACCGGGATATGTTGGGTTGACGGATCGTTTTTTATTTGCAGGCACAGGTCGCTCCCGAGGCCAATGGTAAGCATATGGTCAATTACCACAATATCAGGACTTATTTCAAGGATCTGTTGCAGCGATAATTTTCTTTGCGATTCTATTACTTCATACTCATTATATTCCAAAATGGCGCCAATTACGTCGAGCGTATCGCGGTCATCTTCGATAATCAGTAGTTTTTTCAATTCAAGGGAAATTGGAGTACCAAATTAAATAATAATATTTAGATTGAGTATTTATTTATTTTTAATAAAATATATATAATTACACATCGCCATTAAAGTCACCGAACTGGAAACGATTAGACTATTACCGGCCTGGTATCTCAAACCAAAACGTCGAACCCTTACCTTCCTCACTTTCCACATAAATATGCCCGCTGTGGCGCCTTACTATTTCGGCCGAAATATACAAGCCTAACCCCAGACCTGCATAACGCTGCGAAACCTCGTCCACCTGGTAAAAACGGTCGAAGAGGAATGGCACCTTACTTTTAGGGACGCCTATACCAAAATCAGTAACCGATATCTTTACACCCAGCGTTGTCGATGAAACGTTAATGATTACTTTATCGGCTTCAGGGGAATATTTTAATGCATTGGAAATTAAATTGACGAGCACTTGCTCCATACGTGCCCGGTCGGCATAAATTTCTACCCCTCTGTCACCCTCTATGACTATTTCATGCTTTGCCGAATAGTTCAGCAACTCCTCATGACAATCATTAATAAGGTCGTCGACCATAAAGTTAACTTTCCTTAAAACCAACTTGCCGGATTGTATTTTAGTAACATCCAGCAGATCACCGATCAGTCCGATCAGCTTATCAACCTGTTTTACCGCTTTTCCCACAAACCCCTGAATTGGCTTCAACTCTTCGTGTTTGGGCGCCAGCCGCTCTATCATTTGCAGCGCCGCCTTTAAGCTGGTAATGGGCGTCTTTAACTCGTGACTTGCAACGCTTATAAATTCATCTTTTTTCCTTAATAATTCAACCGTGTTTTCCTCCAGTATTTTTTCGATAGTGATATCCAGCAGCGTTCCGACAAAACGGGTTGCGGTGCCCTCGTCGTTAAAATAAACCCGCCCCATGGCCTTTAACCATTTAGTTTTGGCAGCCCTCGGTACTATACGGTATTCTATTGCAAATTCGCCCGCGTTTATATTTTTTAAGGCATCCTCTATTTGGGTTTCAACTTTCTCTCTGTCATCCGGGTGTACCAGGCTGTAGAAAAGCGGAAAATCTACCTCTTCATAAGGATGAACGTTAAATATCTCCTTACACCGCCTGTCCCAAACCATTTCGTTTTTTTGCGGGTCATAATCCCAGGTTCCCAAACCGGTAGAATCAACGGCCGATTTCAGCCTGTCTTTGCTTTCATTCAACAAACGTTCTGACTCTGCCAGGCCTTCCTCAACTTTGCGCCGGTCGGTAATGTCTTCAATCGCCAGCAGTATTAACGGTTCGCCGTTAATCTTATTAATTTGCCTGGCATTTAACAACATTACCTTATTGCCGATCGTGGGGAAAGACTGTTTCACCTCAAATCCATCCAATTCCTTCTTTTCAGGCAGAATATGTTCAAGCAATTCCTTTAACTGCGGGATATTCCATTCTCCGTTGCCAATTTCATATAGATAATGGTCTTCGCATTCTTTTTCGGTGGTTTTAAACTTACTGTAAAAGCCACTTGTCGCACGTTTTATCCGCATCGAGCCGTCCATCACCAATAAGGGGTCGCGTATGGTATTTACAATTCCCTCGGTGTACAACCTGGCGCTGTTTAACTGTTCATTCCTGTCCAGCAGTTCCTTGTTAACAATCATGATCTCCTCGTTGGTGCTCTGCAGCTCCTCTTTGGATGTTTCCAGTTCTTCGTTCAGGCTTTGTAATTCCTCGCTTCCGGATAGCAGTTCTTCGTTAGCACTCTGCAATTCCTCGTTTGCTGTTTCCTGCTCCTCGGTAATGGCACGCATGTCTGTTCGCGCCTGCATCAGTTCCCTTTCCAATTGTTCAATCCGCAGTTCGCTGTCAGTAAAGCTGCCAGCCTCAGCCGATTCAACTGCGTGACCGGTCAACGGCTGAATTCCGGTGATCGAAGCGCTTTGAAAAACCACTAAGAAATAAGGCTCCGCCGTATCCTTAAGCGGAACAGCCTGGATGTTTACAAAATACTGCAGGTTATTTACTTTGAAAAAAACGCCAAATTTTTTGGCAACCTGTTTGTTCTTATGCGCAAGGTGCAATATGTTGCGTAATTCAAAGGCCAGGCCCTCCCGCGCCATTTTCAGGATATTGAAGGTAGGTTTGCCTTTAGGGGGCACCAGCCACAGCTCTGTTTCGCCGCGAAACTGCACAACATCAAATTTCTCGTTAACCAACACAGCGGCCGGCATAAAATTGGTCAATATGGCTTCATCGGCTATTTTGAAAATGTCTTTTTCCGAACTCTCATTCCGGACGCTTTTATCGATCTCGCGAAAGGTTTTCTCCGTGCCATAAGATGCCACATTCATAAACCGGCCGAGCGGGCCTTTCCGGATGTATATTTTTTCAGTGCTGTTATAAGTCGTAAAAATATCGGTATTAGTGCCGATGGTTTCTGATTTGCCCAGCATCAGGAAGCCATCTTCGTTTAAGGAGTAATGGAAGGTGGTTAATGCTCTTTTTTGCAAAACAGGCTCCAGGTATATCATCACATTGCGGCAGCTCACCAGGTCGATCTTTGAAAACGGCGGATCTTTTAGTAAATTATGCTGTGCAAATACACACATATCCCTGACTACTTTGGCAACCTGGTAGCTGCCATCCAGTTTTGAAAAAAACTGCTGCAGCCTGGATGATGAAATGCCATCCAGTTCAGTAGGCCGATAAATACCTGTGCGGGCCTTTGCAATGGCAATCTCTGAGATGTCTGTAGCAAATATCTGTATCTTCATTGCCGAGGATTTGTCGCCCAGTTGCTCCTGCAGGCACATGGCCATGGAATAGGCTTCCTCGCCGGTGGCACAGCCCGCTATCCATATTCGCAAAGGTTCATCGCCTGTTTTTTTGCTGGTGATAGCCGGCAGTATGGTGGTACATAATAATTCGAAAGCTTGCTGGTCCCTGAAAAAGTTAGTCACCGAAATCAGCATGTCATTATACAAAGCATCCTGCTCCGCCTTATTTTCACGCAAAAAATGGAGGTATTCTACGGGCTTTTCTATCTTGCTCAGCGCCATCCTGCGGATGATCCTCCGCTTTAAAGTACTTTTTTTGTAGTAACCAAAATCAACACCGCGGCGCACACGCAAAACAGTTAATATTTGCTTAAATACTTCCTCGTCCTTCTGCGGAATCAATTCAGTTTTCTCCATTTTGGAGTAATCTGAATGAAACGGGTGATTAATAGCGATTAATTGTTCTGCTATCTTTTCGGGTGGCAAAATAAAATCAACAGCGCCTGCATCTGCGGCACTTTTTGGCATGCTGTCAAATGCTGCTGTATCTTCATCCTGTGCAAAAGTTAATCCGCCATGGGCTTTGATCACCTGGAGGCCGACGGTGCCATCACTCAATGCGCCTGATAATACAATGCCCACTGCGTAGCTTTGATGTACATGCCCCAATGAAGAAAAGAAGAGATCAATGGTATTGCCTTTTTTATTATCCTTATCTAACGGCGATAATTGAAGCACGCCATCGCTGGTGGTCAATACCTTATTTTGCGGAATAATGTAAAGGTGGTCCGGCTCCAAATGAATATTATCCGTAATTTGCTGCACGGGAAAAGGCGCTACTTTTTGTAGTATCTCCGGTAATATGCTGATATGATTAGGGCTTAAATGCTGCACAAAAACAAACGCCATCCCCGGTTTGGCTGGAAGGGCCCTTAAAAAAGACTTTACGGCATCTAATCCGCCCGCGGAAGCGCCAATCCCTACAACTGGAAACATTAAGGGCGAAGGTTCCTCTTTTCTATTTTTTTTTGACATAGCTGGCCCTCAGCCGTGGTAACCTAATTGCTTAGGAGGGCTGCATTGTAAGCCGGGATAAATATACAAGTAAAAAAAATGGGAATTTGTTTTACGGGCCAGCTGACTATCTATAAAACGCACTTGCGAACCCCTTTTTTGTTTATAATCGTATAAATTTTTGATTTAGATGTATTACAGGGCTGAAGAAACCGGACGGTTAAATGACCAATAAATCATTCGAAACGCTTAACAAGTTCCAGCAGTTCCGAAATGTCAAACGGCTTTTTGAGGTAGCCGTCGGCCTGGCTGTCTGTCGCCATCTTTTCCAGATGCATATTTGCAGATACCAGCACCACAGGGTAATGTTTAGTTGCCGGGTCGCTTTTAAACTGTTTGCAAATATCGCCACCGAAGCCATCGGTCAGGCGGTTATCCATCAGGATAAGTACTGGCTGATGAGCGTGAACGTCGTCGAGAAGTTTGCCATTGTTAGCGGATACGATCTCATACCCTTCCTCAGTGAGAATGTACGACATGATATCGAGGGTATCCTCGTCGTCTTCAATAATTATAATTTTTCGGGGCATGGTCAGCTGAGGTCGAATATATTAATTTTTTACATCAATCAACACCATCTTCTCATCGCCCAAAGATATACGTATTAATTAATAATACAATTATTAAATTAGAAATAAATACAACATTTTCGTATTGAAGTACTTATCTATCATTGTCCCCTTAATAGTCAATGTTAAGCAGGTAATAGCGCAATGCCAGCCTGCTTTTCGTTTTTCAACCTCCCTCCGGCAAAACAAAAAGGGTAAAATAAAAAAAGAGCCGAAAAGGCTCTTCACAGGTAGATGTTGGTAGATGATATGATGGTCAGGCAGCCTTTTTAAGTGCAGCCTGTTTATTTTCCTTCATCATTTTAAAGTTCTCAAGGTCCTTTTTTAACAATGTCTTTAACTCAAAGTCAATTGCTTTCAGTATTGCGTCGATGTTGGTTGAAGTTTTCATAAGCTTAATGTTAGTTGCGCAGGCTAATGCCAACATTATGCCATAATTCAGGGATTCTCCGTTTAATGCTTCTCTTTTAAAAAAAAGCCGATGCCAGTTGTGCAAACACGTATCTTTTTGCATCTCTAATGTATAATCTATTATATAGTAATGTTTAGAAAAATATTCACACTGCTAAATTACTACCCGCCACTGCGGCTTTAGCGAACCGTTTTATTATTTAGGGAAGTCGCATTTAAAATCTAGTTGCAGCTGCCCTCTTTCCGCCGCAGGCGAAGAGAGGGCGGTCGAGCGCAGCGATGACCGGGTGAGTCAACTGGGTTGGGGACTGCTCGACCTTCTCTTCCGCTTCGCGGGAAAGAGGGTAAAGGATTGATTTACAATTTTGCACAACCACACCATTTTTAAAAGTGATTTCCCGTTTTTATTATTTAACCCATCTGTTTATTTAACATTAAATCATTAATTTCCTTCAATATTTAAACCTGTTTAACCACAATTAACATGACCAGGCAATTTACATGGTTAACAGTCCTGCTGGCGGGGCTGTTAACCTACAACGCAAGAGCACAAACCAATACCGAAACCGCCCATAAAAAAGGCGAAGAGGCAGTAAAGCTGGAAGATGCCGGCAAGTTTGATGATGCACTCACGCTATTGAATGAGGCAACAAAACTCGATCCCGGAAATATCGATTATCCTTACGAGATGACCTACTGCTATTACGGCAAAAAGGAATATCAAAAGGTAATCGATATACTGGAAAAGCTGAAAGATGATCCTAACAGCTTCGATCGTTTGTACGAGCTGTTAGGCAATAGTTATGATATGCTTGGAAAAAGCGATAAGGCTATAGCGACCTACCGGGATGGATTGAAAAAACTACCAAATTCGGGGGTGCTTTACCTGGAGTTGGGCGTGATCCCGCTATTCAAAAAAGATTATGTCAGTGCAATAAATGATTTTGAAAAGGGCATTGAGGTGCAGCCAGATTTTCCGTCAAACTACTATTGGGCCGCAAAACTATACTGCGGATCTGACGATAAAGTTTGGGGAATGCTTTATGGCGAAATTTTTATCAACCTGGAGCGTAACAGTGATCGCACCCAGGAGATCAGCAAATTGCTTTTTGATACCTGTAAAAGCAGTATAACCTATCCATCGCCCGGCAAAATATCAGTGGCATTTAATAAAAACACCGTCGTCAGCCTTAATGGTAACGACAAACTAACAATGCCCTATAGCATGGTCTATGAGCCGTCCATATCGCTGGCAGTTGCAAGCGAGACCGCTATCGACCTAAATTCGCTGGACAGGATACGGCTTAATTTTTTGAATTTTTACAAACAAAAATTTAATAAAGACTATCCAAATGCGTTATTTAGCTACCAGGATGAAATATACCAGTCGGGCAATTTTGAGGCTTATAATCATTGGCTATTATCCGAAGGAGATGTGCCGGCGTTTAATACCTGGAAAACAGCCAACAGCGATAAATGGGACAAATTTCTCACCTGGTATACAGCTAACCCTATTAAACTCGACGAAACCAACAAGCTTAACCAAACACAATACAAATCCATTACCCTTAAATGAGTGCCACTAAAACTGCTGTTGTCATTATCTTCATTTTCTTAATCAATACCGTTAACGCCCAGGACAGCACATTTGCCCGAAGAATGGTCGACACACTGAGTTCGCCTTATTTCTGGGGAAGAGGATATACAAAAGACGGGATGCACAATGCGGCCGAATTTTTAAGCTCTGAACTAAAAAGCTTTGGAGTTGCACCAATGAATGGCAAAAGCTACCTGCAGCCCTTTAGTTATCCTGTAAATACCTTCCCGGGTAAAATGGAAGTGGTTATAAATGGCGTTGAGCTGGTTCCCGGCAGGGATTTTATCGTCAGCCCTGATAGCCGGGGTGTTAAAGGTGAAGGCAAATTGATCCAAAAAGACAGCGTAACTTTTATCGACCCAGCAAACCGTATACTGGTGGTTTTGCAGAACAAGCTTACCTGGTCGGCGGAGCAAAAAGCACTGGACTATACCCTTATACAACTCGACAAAAAACTGCAAACAACGACACCGGCGACACTTAAAGTGGACATCGAAAATGACTTTATAAGCGACTTTAAAACTGCCAATGTTTGTGGTATTGTAAAAGGGACCGCAAAACCCGATTCGGTCATCGTTTACACGGCACATTACGACCATTTAGGCGGGATGGGCGCCGATACCTATTTCCCGGGTGCAAATGATAATGCCAGCGGCGACTCACAGGTACTTTCGCTGGCCAGGTATTATGCCGCCCACGCTCAGCCCTACTCCATCGCATTTATATTTTTTGCGGGAGAGGAAGCCGGCTTGCTGGGTTCAAAATATTTTACGGAAAACCCGGTGATACCGTTAACCAATATTCGCTTCCTGGTTAACCTGGATCTGGAAGGTACCGGCATCGAGGGCATCACTGTGGTAAACGCAACGGTTTATGCCAAAGAGTTCGCCATGCTTAAACAAATCAACGAAAAATACCATTACCTGCCTAAAGTAAACTCAAGGGGCAAAGCCGCCAACAGCGACCATTATTTTTTCACCGAAAAGGGCGTGCCGGCTATATTTATTTATACGCTCGGCGGCATTAAGGCTTATCACGATATTTACGATCGCAGTATCACTCTGCCGATGAATGAAATTACCAATGAATTTAACCTGCTGCTGAAATTTAATGATGGGTTGATGAATAACCCGTAGGGGCGCCTCTTGTGGGTGCCCTCGCCGTTTGCGCCCCATCCTTTTTGCGCATAATCGCCGGGCGCGTTTTATTATTGTTTCTCGCCATAAAAAGGGCGACCACGAGGTCGAGTAGGCAAGGGCATTTCAGCCCAAGCCTCTCACAGAACCGTACGTGATACTCTCGCATCATACGGCTCTTATCATACCATCAC
>OLLK01000283.1_pt1 | contig 95137 bp, 85 predicted proteins | sample 1604531 | NCBI WGS metagenome assembly OLLK01 (sample SAMEA104055722, study PRJEB20765) | soil metagenome | isolation source: soil | reverse complement strand
GTTCGACTCCTTCTCCTACAGCTCTTCTCATAATTTAGGTTTATAATTGGTTAGCAAAGGCCCCTGCCCATCAGGGGCTTTGCTTATATATAGGGTTTTTATTTGTTAAATTGACAAATAAAAAACGGATCCGATCCAGGCCCCAATTTAATGCGGCCTTACGGCTACCAGGTTTACAATTATGCTTTGCGCTGAAACAGGAAATGGCTGATAAACAGCAAATTACACAGGTATTGCCAGAAAAACGGATTTCATACGCGTTGATTATCAAGAACTTAGGAGGGATTTGGCGATTTATTGAGATGAAAACCAGTTGATAATGAGCATGTCTCATAATGTTCCAGGTGTTCCGCGTGAAAAAATGGAACGATAAAATGAAGTTATTTTAGCCTTCGACACAGGGAAATTCCGAAGTCGGCGAAGACGTTGACTCGAATCATTTGTCTTTAAGGCTTACACGAGCCCGCTCATTGCCGCTGGGGCTGTTAGTTATTCCCGAGTTGTTTATTTTTTCAAAGTGTGAATGATTGCTATCGCAATTTGTCTTGACACAAAAGCAACCAAAACCGAGCGCAGCGAGCTCATGAGCACCATAAAGAAACAAACACATGCGAATAACTCAAGTCAGCAGGAATGCTTTGCCGCACAAACCATGAAAAACCTCGGGCTGTCCCAACTAAAGTGGGGCCGGCTACCTTATCGCTTTATTACCCAGCAAGCCCCACTTTAGTCGGGACTATGCCCTGCCCACCGCACAGCCTTGCCGGTTTTTCCTGGTTTCGCCCGAAGCTGTCCTGCTGACCAACGGCATCATATTAAGATCATCCTTCCAGTTCACCTTTTGATAAAGTCAATGCAATTTGGCCGGCGTGATGCGAGTTATGAAAAAAAATATGCGAAAAAAGCCGCACCCGGGCAACTTTTCCAAAAAACGGCGTATCGATCAGGCCTAACCAATCTTCTCCAGGCGTGGTTTCTATGATTTCAGCTAACAGATCATACCCTTTGGTTACCAGCAGCCTGCTTTCTTCGGTATCTTTTCCTTGGCCGGTATCGGTATTTCCCATCGTTGTATTTTTCACGTCGGTTTTAAGTCTGAAAAACCCGGTGAATAAACTCATGGTCTCGCCGATGTGGCGATAAATAAACCCGATCGATGCAGCCTGTTTATTAAGCCTCATACCGGCGTTCTGGTTTGTGATCCTGTTGAACGAATAAGAACTTGTCATCTTATTTTGTTCTAAAATGTTTTGAAGCAATGCCTTTTCCATAGTTTAAAAATTAAATTCAACCTCAATGGCGGTTGTTATCAAATAGTCGCCTTTATTGCTGTAACAAGCGGACGGAACGAAAATGGACAAATATTTAAACTTTTTCCCGTTGATCCACGCGACCCATGGTAACCCAGGTGGTTCTGGTGACCGGCTCTTGTTGATCCCACATTAGCCACCCCGCAATGCCCGCAGCAAACTTAAACGCTATAAAATTGTTTAAATTAGCTACGTATGAAACCCCGTTACTGCTATTACCTCCTGTTACTGCTGCTGGCAACCGCGTCCTGCTCGCCAAAAGGGCCTTATGCGCTTACCAATAAGGTTTACAGTGATAAAACCAAAGACTACGTAAAAGCCATCCAAACCCAAAATCCCGATTCCCTGGCCGATAGCACCGGCCGTCAAATCCCCTCGGACTGGGTGGGCACCGTGAATTTTGGTATCCGCAAGCCTAATTTTGTGATCATCCATTTTACCGCGCAGGATTCGCTGCAGCAAACCATCCATACTTTTACCATCACCAGCACGCAGGTGAGCGCGCATTACGTCATCGCCAAAAACGGCAAAGTAGTGCACATGGTGAACGATTACCTGCGCGCCTACCACGCCGGCCTGGGCAAATGGGGCAGCATTACGGATATGAACAGCTGCTCGATTGGGATTGAGATTGACAACAATGGGAATGAGCCGTTTACGGATGCGCAGATCAGCAGCCTGCTGGCGCTGCTGGCCCAGCTGAAAAAAAATTACGCCATCCCGCAGGCAAACTTTATCGGTCACCAGGATTTTGCCCCCAAACGCAAACCCGACCCGGGGCCTTTCTTCCCATGGAAAACCCTGGCCGCCCACGGTTTCGGCTACTGGAGTGATGACATACTGGAACTGGCCCCCACGGATTTTGATTATACCACCGCGTTGAAGCTGATAGGCTATGAGACCTCGGACATTAACGCTGCCATTGTAGCCTTTAAACGCCACTTTATACAGACGGACATTAAACCAAAGCTAACACAGCTGGATTTGAATGTGCTGTATAATGTGCTGCCTAAATACACAGGGCAGTAGGTGATTTGCGCAGGCGATATTGTCTATCAGCGCATAAAATAAAGGCGCCGGCAAAATTTGCCGGCGCCTTTATTTTTTTAATGAAAATAATTTAATGTGCTTTTATGCTCTTAAGCTTATTTGGTCCTTGCAGTAAACGTTCCGCTGGTTACGGTGTATTTAAGAGTAGTGCCGCTAAGATCGTTGTCTGCAAACAGCTTGCCTGAAAAGGTGCCGCTGATGACGCCGGAATCCACACTGGTAATTGTGACAGTACCCTGCGCATTTGCAGGTTGTGTTTCAAAAGTATCGGTAGAATTGGGGAAATAGATCAATGCCATCGAATCACTTTGACCAAAAGAAGTTGATGCGGGGAAAACCTCGCCAGCCTTCAATGTGGCAATGTCATGCATGATATCGAGTTCAAAACTGTCATTGCCCGGAGTATTATTGGTAAGGTTGAGCCCTGTAACAAGGGTTTGTTTGCTACTGCCAACAGTTGCATCAGATGCTAAGCAAGTGTTATAACTTAATGCGGTCCCATTTAAGGTAAGTTTCATGGAAGATGCTGTCGTAACCGGTTTGTTGTCAGAACTCTTTTTACAGGAATTAAATAAAATTGCGATGGAAAATATCGCAACAGGCAAAATAAATATTTTTTTCATAATTAATTTTTTAAAGACCGTAAAGGTAAAACTTTATTAATGGTTAATGAGATTATCTTTTTATCCCCAAAGATTCTGTAGAAGAAAATATAGGCCGGGATTTGGAGTTGCTGAAAGTATTTACAACGGCTATGAATTAGCGGTTGCAGGGCTTCAATTATGGTAAATAAAAAAATAGCCTTTTCGGGTAAACCGGTTTTTGGCTCATTTCATTTTTGCATTAAACGTGCCGTCCGTTACAAGATATTTAACGTCGGTTCCGGCGAAATCGGTTGTGGTAAAAAGTTTGCCGGAGAAAGTTCCTTGTATAAAACCAGACCCAACGCCTGTAATAGTAACGATTCCCTGGGTGGCGGCCGACTGTGTTTCGAAAAGATCGGCCGAATCAGGAGAATAATATAAACCCATAGTATTTGGTTCGTAGGCTGAGGTTGCCACCTGGAAGGTGTCACCTACCTTCAGCGAATTCATATCGCTGTAAATAACAATATTAAAGTAGTAGTTTCCAGTGGAGACATTAGCGTCATTTTGCCCTGTAATTTGTGATTGTAGACTACCGTTTATTTTGAAATTCTGTATCCGGCAAGAATTGTAACTTAGCGCAGTTCCATTTAAGGCAAGTTTCATAGAAGAGGCTGTCGTAACCGGTTTGTTGTCAGAATTCTTTTTACACGAGGTAAATACAACTGCGATGGAAAATATCGCGATGGACAAAACAAATATTTTTTTCATATTAACTTTAAAAAGCGCGCAAAGCTATCGTTTTATCAATGATTAATGAAATTGCTTTATTGTTAAGGCGCTTTAAAGAGAGCTGGTAAAACGCAAACCCGAGCTTTCTTCCCATGGAAAACCCTTACCGGTTATGATTTCGGCTACTGGAGCGACGATATACTGGAACTGACTACCGCTGATTTTGATTATGTTACCGCCCTGAAATTGATCGGCTATGACACATCGGACATTAATGCCGCCATTGTTGCCTTTAAACGCCACTTTATACAGACGGATATTAAACCAAAGTTAACACAGTTGGATTTGAATGTGCTGGAGAATTTGGTGGGGAAGTATAACCCGCTATTAATTAGCAATTCCGCTAATCCGCCGCCGCATTGAATGATCCATCGGTAATAGTGTACAGTACCGTTTGCCCGTTCGTATCGCCGTCTGCAAATAACTTGCCCGAAAATGTTCCGCCGATCGCTTTGCTGGATATACTAGTAATAGTAACCGCGCCCTGTGCATTTGCATACTGGGTTTGAAAGTTTTTGACACCATCTGGTGTGTAATAAAGCTTAGCGGTTCCGGCTTGATCGGGAATGGCGGCTACCGGATATGTTTTACCAACTTGCGGACCTCCCGCATCAGTTAATAAAATGATTTGAAAGTTTAGGATAAAACTACTAGATGTTTTTGTGTCTAGGGTATTGGTCGCCATTATTAGCACTTCAAAATTCGCGTTTGCAAAAGGCTCCGTATAAAAGCAGTTCGCATAACTCACAGAGGAACCATTAGCGGTGAATTGGAATGGCTTTTCTGAAATGGGCGTAACGCCTCCACCGCTTTTTTTGCATGATGAAAACGCAAGTAACACAACTAAAAATGCAATAAAGGGTAAAGGTTTTAATATCATAGTAAGCTGTTTTTTTAAAAGTTTAAATGGTGTGCAGCAGGCCGATTAATATTTATTTTGCTGAAGCTCGTAGCTGTAACGCGGAAAAGCGTGGAAGCCTCCAACCGGAATCATATACGGAACAGCAAAACAATCGTTGAACCATAGCGTGCCATCAAGTAAAGGGTGATAACTCTTGTAATCCTTATCTTCTCTGTCTAACATTAGGTCTGTTTTTATCCAGGCGCCGGTTTTAAGGTCCAGTTCGCAAAACAGGGGGAACACCTTGTCTTTATATTCAGTTATGGCATCAAAATATAGCTTATCTCCTTTTACAATATATTGAGGCTCACTCCCCAACCCCAGATTTGCAAAGTTTGGCAGTACCTGCTGAAAGGTCTTTTTAAACTGGCTGTCAAAGCATTCAATAATAAACGAACTCAACACGCCATAATTAACACTTCCATAACTGGTTTGCTCACTGGTACCGCCAGTTTGCATGGTGCTGATAGTTGTCCTGGATTTAAGATACCTTTCGGCAATATTTACAACCAGCCCCCCATTATATTCTTCCAGATGGATGGGCAGCAGGCCCTCGAGCCAGCCAAATGTCGTCTCTTTGAGCATCTTGCTAATTGGAGCGGTGTTTTTTTCGATGCTTTTTATAGCAACTTTATCAAATGTTTCAGAAGTAGCCTGGCATGTTTGTTTATTGAAATCGGCTTTGCCGATCTCAAGCGCCATATCTTTATCTGGTGTTTTATAGGTAAACGAGAAATAACATATTTTCCGGTCGGAATTTGACCCGATCATTGCGGCGGGGAAGTTGAAATCATCAAGATATGCAATTGATTGTGTGATCGGCGCTGACGGCTGAGATTGGCCGGCCTCATATCTCATTATCGCAAAGCCTCTTGGTTGCTCTGTTAACAGGAAGAGATCGCCTTTTGAATTAAATGCAACCTGGATGGCCTTATCAGCCGGCAAGGCCAGTTTTATAGATTTGGGCTCAAGATTGTCTGATAAACTAACTAAACTCAAATCGTCGATGATCCGGGGCTCTTTGGTCGCAGCAGGCTTATACTTGTCGATGTGAAAATTCTCGATGAGCAACTTAAAGGCACTCCCGTCGGGGCTAAAAAATGCTCTTACCAGTTCATTGTTGCCTCCTGAGGTTCCGGATATATCATGAGTTAGCTCTTGTTTACCTGTTTTGGCATCCAATAAGTAGGCCGTATAGTGGCCCTCCATTGCCGAACGTGAAATACGGTGGAATTCGTTGGCAATAACCAATACACCGCCCTTGAAAGGACCGGAGTATAATGGATATCCCGGCAAGGTTGTTCGCCACGGAATGTTCAGCTTATCGTCAACCGGAAAAACCTCAAAAGTTTTGTCGTCGATATTCATGGTAACAATATGCTGATCGTCGTCGAGTTTTCCAACATCAGCCAAACCGTGATCATCTCCGGCGAAACTTTGATTCCAGTTAACACCGTATTGCGCAAACGAAAAAAATGGCAAAAGGGCCAGCAGGATTTGAAGAATAGGCTTTTTCATACAGAATTGTGCAATTTTAAGGTGCTGTAATATACCAATTTTTTAATTACACAATTATTTGCAGTGTGAAAGAAAATTTCAGGGAGTTACTTCTTTACCCAACCATCCTTCAACGTCACCGTCCGGTTAAAGACCAGTTTATCGGCCGTTGAACGTTTATCCAGCGTAAAATAGCCTTTACGGATAAACTGGTAGCCTTTACCGGGTACGGCATTAGCCAGGTCATTTTCGATATAGGCATTGGGCAAAATCTGCAGGCTGCCGGGGTTGATATAGTCTTTAAAATCGCCGTCCTCATTGGAGGGGTCTTCTACCTTGAAAAGACGGTCGTAAAGGCGCACCTCTGCGGTTTTGGCGTGGGGCGCGCTTACCCAGTGGATAGTTCCTTTTACCACCAGCCCGCTTTTGTCATTGCCCGATTTGCTTTCTGGCAGATAGGTGCAATGTACTTCCGTTACGTTTCCGTCGGCATCTTTTTCAAAGCCGGTGCAGGTTACGATATAGGCGCTCTTTAGCCGTACCGACAAACCAACACCCAGGCGGAAGAATTTCTTTGGCGGTTCTTCCATAAAGTCCTCGCGTTCAATCCATAATTCGCGGCTAAAGGGAATATCGCGGCTGCCTTCACCACCTTCCACTTCGGGGTTGTTCTCGCTGAACATCTTTTCAGTTTGACCCTCAGGGTAGTTTGTGATCACCAGTTTGATAGGATCGAGCACAGCCATCCGGCGCCACGAGGTTTTGTTTAGATCCTCGCGGATGCAGAACTCCAGCAGGCTCACGTCGATCATATTCTCGCGTTTGGCCACGCCGATGCGGTCGCAAAAATCGCGGATGGATGCTGGCGTATAACCACGGCGGCGTAAACCGCTGATGGTAGGCATGCGGGGGTCGTCCCAGTCCTCTACAAAGCCTTCGTTAACCAATTGCAGCAGCTTGCGCTTGCTCATCACGGTATAGTTGAGGTTAAGGCGGGCAAACTCATATTGTTTGGACGGGAAAATGTCCAGTTTTTCAATAAACCAGTTATACAATTCGCGGTGTGGAACAAACTCGAGCGTACAAATGGAATGGGTGATCTCCTCTATCGCATCCGACTGCCCGTGGGCAAAATCATACATAGGGTAAATGCACCATTTGTCGCCGGTGCGGTGATGATGCGCATGTTTGATGCGGTACATCAGCGGGTCGCGCATGTGCATATTGGGCGATGCCAGGTCGCCTTTGGCACGAAGCACTTTGGCGCCGTCGGGGTATGTGCCGGCTTTCATATCGGCAAAAAGCTGCAGGTTTTCTTCCACGCTGCGGCTGCGATATGGGGTTGGCGTGCCTGGCTCGGTTGGCGTTCCTTTTTGTTTGGCTATTTCCTCGGCGGAACTGTCGTCAACATAAGCCATGTCTTTTTTAATCAGGATAACAGCAAACTCATACAACTCGTCAAAATAATCAGAAGCATAAAGCTCGTTGGCCCAGTCGAACCCGAGCCATTTAACGTCCTCCTTTATACTGTCTACGTATTCAATATCTTCTTTAACCGGGTTGGTATCATCAAAACGGAGATTGGTTTTGCCGCCATATTCAAGTGCCAGGCCAAAATTTAGGCAAATAGACTTGGCATGGCCAATATGCAGGTAACCATTTGGCTCGGGCGGGAAACGGGTAAGCACGCGGCCATTGTTCTTGCCTGCGGCAAGGTCTTCTTCAACTATCTCTTCTAAAAAATTTAATGATCGGTCTTCGCTCATAACAATATGGAAAACGGCAAAAATAGGAGATAAGTGTGAAGTTTTGTGTAATTACTGTACTAACTTTGACGAAATGGAAACCAAACTCATCGAAATTGACGATTCGTTTGTCGTCCGCTTACCAAAGTCCATCATCCGTCAGTATAAATTGTCGGAGGTCGTAGAGATCTATCCTGCAGACGACGGAATACTAATTAAAGCAAAAAAGAAAGCCAGAGAGGGTTGGCGCGAAAAATTAGAGGAAGCGATCAAAGCCGGTTATTTACGTGATGACGAATTGTTGGAGGGGTTTTGATAAGTTCCATCTTTCCTGTTTCTGATGACTAACTGTTTGAAAGTTTTTACACAAAGAGGCAGAGACCGCCAAATTTTATAATTTATCGACTTATTCTTCTTTGAGTCCGCTGCGCCTTCTTTGTGTTCTCTGCGGTTAAAATTAAACTGATTTTTAATAACCATTCTATCCGTCTTCAAAATCCCACCCCACAGATTAAGCAAAAGTTAAGCAGGTGTTATCATTAATTTCCGATTAACAAAAGCCAAAACCCAATTTGTAGCTTTGAGAATTGATTAAGTTTTTAGATGAGGAAAAAGGTACTGTTTATTACAGGCTCTATAAACCAAACCTCGCAAATGCACCAGATTTCCAGGCATTTGCAAGACTTTGACTGCTGGTTTAGCCAGATATTTGCCGATAACAAAGCCTTATCGGCCCTTGTAAAACATACCCCATTTGCCAATGGTACGGTGGTTGCAGAAACATTCAGGGAAAAGTCGGAACATTACCTGCGGCAGCTTGGCGCGCAGATAGATTATCGCGGCGGGAAACATCAGTACGACCTGGTGGTGAACTGCAGCGATATGATCGTTGCCAAAAAATTCAGGCAAACCAAAACCATTTGGGTGCAGGAAGGGATGATCGATAAACCAACACTGTTAACGGGCCTGGTAAAAGCATTCGGTTTGCCGGCTTATCTTACCGGCGATACTTCATTAAATGGTTCCACCAATGTTTGCGACATTTATTGCGCCGCTTCCGACGGCTATAAGAACTATTTTGCCAATTTCGGCACCAACCACTCCAAATTGATCGTGACCGGTATTCCGAACTACGACAACCAGCACCAGTTTATGAATAATGATTTCCCGCTGCACAATTATGTAATGGTGGCAACATCGGATATGCGGGAAACCTATCGTTTTGAAAACCGGGCGGCCTTTATCAGGCATGCCGCGAAAATTGCCGATGGCCGGCAATTGCTGTTTAAGCTGCATCCCAACGAAAACGTAAGCCGGGCCGAGGCTGAGATAAAAAAACACGCCCCCACCGGCACTTTAGTTTTTAGCAACGGCAACACCAACCATATGATAGCCAACTGCAGCGAGCTGATCACCCAATATTCTACAGTTGTTTATACAGGTATCGTGCTTGGAAAAAAGGTGCATTCTTATTTCGATTTAGAGAAGCTAAAAGCGCTTGCGCCGGTGCAAAATGGCGGCACATCGGCCAAAAACATTGCGCAAATATGCCGGGCCTATATTAACTTTGATGGCAGGAAAGAGAATTTTCTGAAACAATTTACGTTCAGCACTGATGCTGAACCCCGTCAAATGCAATATGCCTGAGGGGCGTTAAGACCAAGTATCTATGGGCGAAAATACGGTAATAGTTGTACAGGCCAGGATGTCGTCGAGCCGCTTGCCCGGCAAGGTTTTGCTGCCGGTACTGGGAAAGAGCCTTTTATACCGGATGATTGAGCGCCTGCAGATGATACGGTATGAGGCCCTGATCGTTATTGCCACATCCGGGGAACAAAGCGATGATATTATTGAGCAGGAAGCCGCCCTGATCGGGGTGCCCTGCTTTCGCGGCAACCTGAACAACCTGCTCGATCGCCACTACCAGGCGGCAAAAAAATACAATGCTGACATCGTATTAAAAATCCCTTCGGATTGCCCTTTGATCGACCCCCGAATTATTGACCAGGTGCTTGATTATTACTTTGCACATCCCGGGCAATTCGACTATGTAAGCAACCTGCATCCGGCTACGTTTCCGGATGGCAACGATGTGGAGATTATGGCCATGCAATGCCTGGAAAAAACCTGGCGCGAAGCTACCCGGCAGCTCGAGTTAGAACATACAACGCCCTACATTTGGGAAAATCAGGAAAACTTCAAAATTGGCAACGTAATTTGGGATGCCGGCAAGGATTATTCCATGTCGCACCGGTTTACGATTGATTATGAAGCCGATTACCAATTTATAAAACGGGTATTTGAAGAGTTATACCCGGATAAGCCGGATTTTTCATGCGAAGAGATTTTAACGCTTTTGGAGCAAAAACCGGATATCTATCAGCTAAATGCCCGATACGCCGGTGTAAACTGGTACCGAAATCATCTTGATGAACTAAAGACCATTTCGGCGGGGCAGACAAATTTACCTCTAATTAACAAAACATAAAAAATTAGCCTCTAACTTAGATTTCTTAATACTAATTAAATGCTTAGCGCACAAACACCAATGGATCAACTGGAAGCAACGGCATTAAAAGTGAGGGAGCATATCATCAGGATGTCTACTGACGGAGGTTGCTTTGTCGGCGCCTCGCTCTCGGCGGCCGACCTGATCGTTTACCTCTATTCCGATTTTTTAAATATCAACGCATATAACCTGGATGATCCGGACAGGGATTACCTGTTTCTTTCAAAGGGGCATGACGTGCCGGCCCTATACGGCACTTTTGCGGAATTAGGCTTATTGGAAAAAGACCGTTTAAAAAATCACTTATCGCTGGAGGATCATATTTACTGGCACCCCAATACCCATATACCCGGCATCGAATTTCATTCGGGCTCGCTGGGTCATTTGCCCTCGGTGGCAATTGGCGTAGCGATGGACATCAAAATACGCGGCGGTAAAAACAAGGTGGTTTGTATTATGGGCGACGGGGAGTTAAACGAAGGCACCTGCTGGGAAGCCGTGCTGGTAGCCAATGCCTACAAGCTGGATAATTTGATCTTTGTGATCGACCGTAACCATTTCCAGGCCAATATGCCTACAGAAGAACTCATCCCGCTGGAACCGCTGCAAGATAAATTTACCGCCTTTGGCGCCGCTGTAAAACGTATCGACGGGCACAGCTTTGCTGCATTGCATGAGGCCTTTTCAGCATATCCGTTCCAAAAGGAAAAACTCAATGTGGTGATTGCCGATACCGTGCGCGGAAAAGGATTGCCCAGCATCGAACGCCGTGCCGACCGCTGGTTCTGCAATTTTAATGCAACTGAAGTGGAGGAGCTATTGAAAGAACTGCACGGCGAACATTTAACCAATTTAAGATCAGAAACATTAGTAGTCAGGTAATAGCATGACATACGAAGAATTGTTGACAGAAACCGCTTTAGCCGATGATCGCTTCATTGTGATGACTGCGGAAAACCGCGCGCTTGTTCGGAATATCCCAGGCAAACTTGGCAACCGGTTTATCGATACCGGCATCACAGAACAAACGATGATCGGGGCGGCAGCAGGCCTGGCGCTTCGCGGGCGGATCCCGGTGGTACACGCACTGGCTTCATTTTTAACCATGCGGGCTTTCGAGTTTGTACGAACAGACGCCGGCATACCTAATCTCCCCCTAAAATTAAGCAGTTTTATCCCCGGATTTTTATCAGATGGTAACGGGCCCACACACCAGGCCGTTGAGGATATTTCGCTGATGCGGGGCATTCCTAACATGACGGTTTTTGCACCGGCAGACGAAGATGACCTGGTAAAAATGCTGCCGCAGATTTGGGCACACCCAAATCCATCCTACGTACGCATCAATACCCGCAAAACGGAGTACGGGCACAGCGATTTTGAGATCGGCAAAGCAGAAATTATATCAAAAGGTGAAGACGTTACCATTTTAACTTACGGGCTTTTATTTGAACAGGCGCTTGTTGCTGCGGACATCCTTAAAAAGGAAGGCCTTTCTGTAGGGTTGATCAACATGCGCAGCCTGAAGCCGGTGGACGAAATGGCGATCATTGAAGCGACCCGCGAAAGTAAATTAACCGTAACACTCGAAGATCATTTTATTACCGGCGGTTTGTACTCCATCGTGGCCGAAGTGCTGTTGAAACATACACTTACGGCTAACGTGTTACCTATCGCGCTCAACGAAAAATGGTTTAAGCCCTCTTTATTGCCCAACGTATTGCAGCACGAAGGGTTTACCGGTAAACAGATCGCCGAAAAAATACTGCGCTATAAAACATTCTATAAACAACCCGAGATAATGATACCCCAATTTTCTGAATAGTAAAAGTATACTGACATGCCAAATTCTGTAAAATTTAACGCCGACTATCCCGACATAACCAAATCAAACGAACTTTATGAACGTGCTTTAAAAGTTCAAAAACCGGTGACCCAAACTTTAGCAAAGGGCCCCGGTCAGTTTACTAAAGGCGTGGCGCCGAAATATATCCAAAAAGGCAAAGGGTCACATGTGTGGGATGTTGACGGCAATGAATACATCGATTATAATTCGGCCATCGGCCCGATATCGCTCGGTTATTGCTATCCGGCGGTTGATGAAGCCATAAAAAACCAATTGAAGGACGGGATCACCTTTTCGCTGATACACCCGCTGGAAGTGGAGGTTTCGGAATTACTGCAGGAAATAATTCCCAATGCGGAAGCCGTTAAAATTGCGAAAACCGGGGCCGACGTTTGTTCGGCTGCGATACGCGTGGCACGGGCCTTCACCAAACGCGATAAGATATTTTGCTGCGGCTACCACGGCTGGCACGACTGGTATATCGGCATCACCAGCCGCAATGCCGGTATACCCGAGGTAATTCAAAACATGACTTATACTTTCGAGTACAACGATATTGAATCTATCAAAGCATCATTGGATGATACGGTTGCTGCACTGATCCTCGAACCGTTCATTTTCGAAGCACCCAAGCCGGGCTTTTTGAGTGAGCTGGCCGAAGTATGTAAAGCAAATGGCACCCTGCTGATATTTGATGAAATGTGGACCGGTTTCCGCATCGCTATCGGTGGCGCGCAGGAGTATTTCGGCGTAAAACCCGACCTCGCAGTTTACTCAAAGGCCTGTGCTAACGGAATGCCCATCGCATTCCTGACCGGCCGTTCGGACGTGATGGAATTACTGAACTCGGAAGTATTCAGTTATACAACTTTCGGCGGAGAGGCTTTGTCGCTGGCGGCCACCTTAGCTACCATCAACGAGCTACGCGATAAAAACGTGCCGAAATACCTGGATGAAAAAGGCGCCTTACTCAAGGACGGCTACAACCAGCTCGCCATTGAAATGGGTATGGACATTTATACCCGATGCATTGGCTACAACTGCCGCTCGATGGTGACTTTTACCCCGGAAGCCGGTAACGGACTCGAGGTAAAGGCACTTATGCAGCAGGAAATGATCAAACGCGGCGTGCTTTGGGCCGGTTTCCACAACATGTGTTTTAGCCACAGCGACGAAGATATCGCTTACACACTGTCTGCTTACCGCGATGTAATGCCAATTGTGAAAGAGGCTATTCAAAGCGGGAATGTAAAACAATATTTAAAGGGCGAAGTGCTGGAGGCCGTTTTCCGCAAGGTGAGTAACTATAACATAAAACCCAAGGCCGTATAGCATATCATGGAGCTATTCTCTCTAAAAAATAAAACTGCAATTGTAACCGGGGCATTAGGCTTGCTTGGCAAAAAGCACTGCGAAGCGCTTGCCGAAGCTGGGGCAAATGTGGTGGTGGCTGATATGAATGAAGCGGCCTGCATTGCCTTTGCCGCAGAACTGGGCGAACAGCATGCCGGCCTGAAAATAGATGTAACCAGCGAGGCGTCGCTAAAAAGCGGCCGCAACCAAATAATAAGCCGCTACGGCACCATAGACGTGCTGGTAAATAACGCGGCTATAAACGATATGTTCGAAAACCCGGGTATGGCTAAAGAGTTATCAGCCTTTGAGAATTACCCACTTGATGCATTTAAAAAATCGCTGGATGTTAATGTTACGGGAGTTTTTCTTGCATCGCAGGTATTTGGATCAGTCATGGCCGGGCAACATAGCGGCAGCATTATCAATATTGCCTCCACCTATGGCATAGTTGGTCCTGATCAATCGATATATCGTGATGAGCGCGGCGAACAAACTTTTTATAAATCCCCTGTTTACCCGGTTACCAAAGGGGCGGTAGTAAACTTTACGCGTTTCCTGGCGGCTTACTGGGGCAATAAAGGCGTGCGCGTGAACACGCTCTCACCGGGAGGCGTTGAGAACTCGCAGAGCGATTTTTTTATACAAAATTACGCCGCCAAAACCCTATTGGGCCGTATGGCACAGCCGACTGATTACCAGGGCGCCCTGGTGTTCCTGGCAAGTGATGCCTCGGCTTATATGACCGGCGCAAACCTGGTGGTCGACGGCGGGTGGACCGCTATTTAACAATGAACCCTATAAACATTAAAGATATGTTAGCAGCAAAACTTTCACGAATCAAGTTACTCCTTACGGATTGTGATGGAGTACTAACCGACGGCGGCGTTTACTATGGTGAAGCCGGGGAAGAGTTAAAAAAGTTCGACATCCGGGATGGAATGGGTGTGGAACGCCTGCGCAACCTTGCCGGCGTACAAACGGGCATTATTACCGGCGAGCTTTCTCCGTCGGTGGTTAAACGTGCCGAAAAACTAAAGATCACAGAACTGCACCTGGGTGTAAAAGATAAACCGGCAGTTTTAAAAGAGATCATGCACCGATTGGGTCTGAAAGTAGAAGAGATCGCTTATATCGGCGATGATGTGAATGACCTGGAGATCATGAAGTTGGTGGGCGTTTCGATATGCCCGGCTGATGCCATATTCTTTGTAAAAGATATCGCACAAATGGTAAGCCAGTTTAACGGCGGCGGCGGGTGCTTCCGGGAAGCTGCCGAAACGATCATTATGGCGCACAATGGCGGTAAAGTTACCGGCAGGCCAGCCGAAGTGATCACCTTAAACAGCGGGGTGAAGATCGGTGCCGGAGAATCTTGTTATATCATTGCCGAGATCGGCATCAACCACAATGGCTCGCTCGAAATTGCCAAACAGCTGATTGATGAAGCCGTAGCAGCCAAAGCAAGCGCTGTGAAATTTCAAAAGCGCACCCCTGAAATTTGCGTTCCCAAAGATCAATGGGAAGTAATGCGTGATACCCCCTGGGGCCGTATGTCGTACATCGATTACAAGCGCAAAACCGAATTTGGTATCGTAGAATACGCGACCATCGATCAATATTGTAAAAAGGTAGGGATCGATTGGTTTGTATCCACCTGGGATGTGGAAGCAGTTAATTTTATGGAGCAGTTTGATACGCCTTTATACAAATTGGCTTCGGCTTCGTTAACTGACACGCAGCTGATCAAAAGGATATTGCTTACCGGCAAGCCCTTGATGCTGTCCACCGGCATGTCAACCGTAAAAGAGATTGAGGATGCGGTAAACCTGGTATGGTCGTTTGATAAGAGTTACCCGCTTTTTATTGCGCATTCTACCTCCGCTTACCCCTGCAAGCCGGAAGAATTGAATTTAAAAATGATCCAAACCCTCGGGCAAAAATACCCGGGTGTACCGATCGGCTATTCAGGCCATGAAACCGGTCTGGCGACAACTGTTGCTGCCGTAGCTATGGGTGCAACATTTGTTGAACGGCATTTTACCCTTGATCGCGCCACGTGGGGATCGGACCATGCCGCATCAGTTGAGCCCGGGGGCTTCCAGCGCATGGTACGTGACATCAGGGATGTAGAAACGGCAGCCGGCGATGGAGTGAAAAAGGTTTATGATTCCGAAATTGGGCCGATGAGGCGGTTGCGCGTGAATATAAGTGAAGAGTATAAGGCTAAAGCATAAAGCCAATAGTTCGCTAAAACGTCCGGTTTCGAAGAACATAAAAAAGCAACTTTTGTCATTCTGAGCGCAGCGAAGAATCTTCTGAAAGCTACATTCCGCATGATTTTCTGACGCAAAAGATCCTGAGCGCAGCGATGGATGACAAATCAGGTTCGCAATTTGCACGTTTCGAACCCGGGGGTTACTACCATCGCTCTAACGGCACGCCGTTTTAACCATTTTGCGCGTTCCTATCGCCCTGCTTTTTTTAAAATAATGTAAAAAATGACATTTGTCGTCTGCGTGATGCCGGAAAAAGCCTAAATTTCCGGTTTAGAGTCAAAATAAAAAATGACCCTCATCCAAACAACAACGCTAACCCTCCTCTGCTGGGTGATCTTTATCATCTTTTGGGAGCGTATTGACCCCTATCGCAAGGGTTTGCCTTTCTTCAGAGATGGGTTTTGGGTTGACTTTGTTTGGTATACGCTCATCCAAAGTTATTTTCTGAAAATCCTCATTTTCAATTACATCATACCGGTTATCCAAAATGCCCTGCACTGGCATGGGTTTGCTTTTTTCAGATCATGGAACATTGCCGAACAGGTATTATTTTTCGTGGTAACACACGACCTTTATATCTACCTGTTTCACCGTCTTCAGCATGCAAATAAAGTGTTGTGGCGCACACACGAAGCACATCATTCGGGTAAAGAGGTTGATTTCCTGGCAGGGTCGCGGTCGCACGCCGTTGAAATTATTATCAACCAAACCATCGAATTTGCGCCGATCGTTATACTTGGCGCTCATCCTGAAGTAATCCCGATTAAAGCGCTGCTTGACGCGATGTTTGGCATGTTTATCCATGCAAACATTAATGTGAAATTCGGCAAGCTAAAATATTTCCTCAATTCACCCGAATTGCACCTATGGCACCATGCAAACTACCGGGAAGTGTTCCATGCTAATTTCTCAACCAAGTTTTCAATGTGGGATTATTTGTTTGGGACCGTTTATGACCCTGGCAAAAAACCGGGAGACGGTTGCGACAACTGGGGCTTATACTATGATTATCCGAAGGATTACTTTTTGCAGCACGCCTTTTCGGTAAAACGGTTTGATGAACAGAAACTGTTAAAATACAAATGGTTCAAATGGTATTACGAATTGCGGCCCAATGCCATAGCGATATTAAAAAAACTGTTTAACATAAAAAAAGGCGCAACTATTGTGAACATGCAGCAGCACGGACCCGACGTTGAAACAGCGCGCCAACCGGCTATTTCCAACCAGGACGATACGATCGTGAACTATAACTAAACCGGCTGGAAATCTTTCTTGATGTCGAAAATTTATATCTTGCGTCAGCATTTTAAACTTTAGCGTATTGGCCTGGATATACTTGATTTTAGCTGCAACCTGCGAAACCGCGTGGACATTCTGCTTAAAATTTATGAAATTTAGCGATCTGAAAACATTGGGAATTACCACTTTTTATAAATGGCAAGGCGGCCTGGCGGTATTACTGCCCTTTGTTGGCTATGTTTTGTTTGGCTTAGCCAATATTTACTTTTTTTCGACAGCTATTAAACAAATCCCGACGGCGATGGCTTTTGCAGTTTGGACGGCCATAACGCTGATCTTTTTAAAAGTGGCTGAAGTATTAATTTTTCACCAGAGGATTTCCTGGCCTGAAGTGTTTTTTATGTTGCTGATCATGGTCGGGATCCTGGGCCTTAAAATTTATGCTGCACCGGCCAGGTAGGTTTTAATAAAAATACAGGTATGAAAAAAAACGTTTTTAAACGGGGATTTTTTTTGAGGGTAATTGCTGCTGTCGTTTGCATGCTGCCCTTGTGCGGTTTTAGCCAGGCGACCAGTATCGTCACCCCTGAAAGCCATCAAACTTTTCAATTGCCCGATCCGGCGACCATTCAAACTGCTGAAAGCACTCAATCAGCAATAACGGCTGCAGAAAACGCAGCAAAGGCGCTTTTAGCTGATGCTGCAACAGAAAAAACCAACATCGCCGCCCAACAGACTGCCTATAATAAAGCGGAGGCCGAAAAAAACGAATACGTCGCAGGCATAACAAACTTCAGCAAACAGGATGTTGAGCCGTATAAAACAGATCTGAATAACTACACAGCACTCGGAACAAAGTATACTGCCTTGCTCGATAAACACAACAAAGCCGTAAACGCCAATAACGCACTGCCCGCGAAGAACAGAAAAGCAGCCACAGTAGCTGCCCTGAACAAAGAAAAACTACAGGTTGACAGCATAAGCACGCAACTGGGAAAATGGAAGACCAGGCTTGACGCTGCAAAAGCGAAACTCGACGTAAAGAATGCTACACTGCAAAAGCAGCAGAAAAAATACGAAGCGGATGAGCAGGCCTCGTCCGCCAAATTGCGCGCTTCAAAAAGTAAATTATCTGGTGTGTTGAGCCAGCTGACTACCTGTGCAAATTATGCCGCCAAATGTAAGGGGCTGAGCGCGGCAAAAGCTACGGGGACAGCAGGCAGTAGCGCGACGCCCGGTTACTTCGATTCTGCCGAATACAAAGCCGCCGTAACAGACCTGGGCATGACCATGCAAAAGCTGGCGGCATTTTAAATCGACCAGGATTAAACCGGATTGCAAATGCACCCGGAAAAGATTAGTATTGTACCCGGACTGGCAAGCCGCTGCAAAACATCGCTTTTTCAGTTCTTTTTAACATAGTAACTGACTTATTAAAAACCCATATCATGAAGAATTTCTTTACTTCAATTGCATTCCTTTGCATGTTAACGGCCGCGCTGGCACAGCAGCCCGCCGGCCCTCCAAAAAACCCGAATCCTGTTACCAAAAGCCGCGTTTTACAGGTTGATTCGTCGGTAGCTACCAAACATACTGTAACCATAAAGGGGAAAGCGGTCTCCTATACCGCCACAGCCGGCACCATGCCGCTATGGGACGAAGATGGCCGGCCGATAGCCGGTGTTTTTTATACATATTATGAAAGGGATGATGTGAGCGACCGCTCAACCCGCCCGCTTGTGATATCTTTTAATGGCGGTCCCGGAACGCCTTCGGTTTGGATGGAAATAGGTTATACCGGCCCACGCCGCCTGAATGTGGATAACGAGGGTTACCCGGTTCAGCCATATGGAATTGTCGACAATGAAAACTCCATACTTGATGTAGCCGATATTGTATATATCGACCCGGTTAATACAGGTTATTCAAGAATCGTGAACAAGGAAACGCCGGGATCGACATTTTTTGGCGTAAATGAAGATATTCACTACCTGGCTGAATGGATCAACACTTTTGTTACGCGTAAAAACCGCTGGGCGTCGCCAAAATTCCTGATCGGCGAAAGTTACGGAACCACACGGGTTTCGGGACTGGCGCTGGCGCTGCAGGATTCGGAGTGGATGTATCTGAACGGAGTTATCTTGGTTTCGCCCACTGACCTGGGTATTGAGCGCAGCGGGCCGGTGCAGGCTTCTTTAAAGCTGCCTTATTTTGCGGCGACCGCCTGGTACCACGGCATGCTGCCGCCTGAATACCAGCAAAAAGAGCTGACCGCATTTCTACCCGAAGTTGAAAACTTTACGATAAACGAACTGATCCCTGCCATGTCGCGCGGCGGATTTATTGACGACGCCCAAAAACAGGAGATTGCAGCCAAAATGGCCAAATACAGCGGGATATCGCAAAAGCTGATATTGGATAACAACCTGGATGTTTCCTACGATCTGTTTTGGAAGGAATTGCTCCGCGAGAAGGGCTTTACCATCGGAAGGCTCGATTCACGCTATCGCGGGATCGACCGGCAGGCCTATGGTGGTAGTCCTGACTATAATGCAGAGCTTACCGCATGGCTGCATGAATTTACACCGGCCATGAACATTTACCTTCGGAATGACCTGAATTATAAAACCGATTTGAAATACAACATGTTTGGCAATGTGTGGCCATGGGATGATAAAAACGATCATACCGGCGAAAACCTGCGCCAGGCCATCGCCCAAAACCCTTACCTGCACCTGCTTATTCAATCGGGTTACTATGACGGAGCCTGCGATTATTTTAACGCCAAGTACAGCCTGTGGCAGCTTGATCCAAGCGGCAGACTGAAAGACCGCTTAAAATGGGAAGGGTATAAAAGCGGGCACATGCTGTACCTCCGCAAAGAGGACCTGCAAACCGCAACCGAAAACTTAAGGAAATTTATACAGGAATCTATTCCAAAGCCAGGAACACCGGCGAAATATTAACGTAGAGACGCAATACTTTGCGTCTCCGGTCATGTCAGAAATGAGAAGCAAGAGACGCAAGATATTGCGTCTCTACTTTTTTTAATCGTTTTTCAACCCGATCTCATGACCCTGGTAATCCATGATGAATTCGTTTTGGGTAAAAAAGTTTATACTGAAAATGGTTCTCGGATCACCGGTGAAGGTAGGTTTAGCCACGTCGGTTATGTTATCGCTGCTGCTGGTGGTGTAGTTGTATTTAAACCCGCTGCCGGTAGTTACCGTTATGTTGGTACCCGCCGGAAGAGTTGCCTCGGTGTTCGCGGCATTGTTGTTTTCGATGATTGAAATGGCCGGTGTGCCGGTGTCGAACAAAATGGTTGCCGCAACGGTATTGCCGTTATACGTGATGGTTGACGGGATATCAGGCGAATAACCACCTTGTGTAAAAAAGGTAAGCTGGTGCATAATAAAACCATTTGACGGGTTTACATCACTTGGCAGCAGGCCTATCTGGAGCAGGCTTTTCACATAGTTACCGTTGAATGTAAAATCTGCATTTATAAGCTGGGCCAGTTTAAAGCCATTTAACAAGCCGTTAGTAGTTTTAAAATAACTCAAAGGACTGCTGATTGCGTTGCTGGCGAAACTTGTGCCCGGCCCCACACCAAAAATATCCTGGGAGTGCTGCGCCTGTAGGGCGCCATTATTATCCATTATTTTGTAATACAGGAAAATTGGAATGCGGCCAGTGGTTATGGAACCATTCGCGTCGCCGATCTTAACTGTTGCATAAGCTACGTTGCCATATTCCGATGTTTCGCTGGTTTTATTGCCAAAGGACACCACCGCCGTTTGGTTGGTAACCGTAATGCCGTTTACCACAACTGAATCGCCCGGGACGGTAATGCCTGCGCTGGTGATCATCGATGCCGGCAGGATGCCGTGCGCGTCAATGGTAAGCCCCGATGATCCCGTGTCAAAAACAAGGTAGTAGGTTGGAATGGAAGCCGTACCCATGCCCGAGATGGGAATAAATATTCTTTTGTAGATACTACTGTCCACCTCGTAAAGACCCAGTGTTGCCAATGGTTTAACTGTTGGAACAGGCGGATTGGTATGATCCTTCGAGCAGGAGGCCATCATCAACACCAGCAATAATCCTGCAATACCTGCCGGGAAGTATAACTTGTAAATTTTTCTCATATATTATAAATATTCATTTCAATAGTACGTGGTATAACGTGCTTTCGTAACAATTTGTATGGCAGCCATTAAAAGTAGCGATAATTATCGTATTTGCCCGGCGTACGTCCCGCTCTTGTTTAACACGCTGGGTATGCTCGATTTACGGGTATTGGCGGCATTAGGTTGTTCCGGGCTTTAGTTAATATATAAATTCTGTTATCAGCTGTAAATATTTCTGTTCAAAAATGCATTCCGGAATTTACCCTGCGGGTCATATTCAGCGACAAGTTTTTTGAAGTCGCTAAGCCTTTCATAGCGCTCCTCTAAAATATTTGGCGCAAGAGTGAATATTTTGCCCCAGTGCGGCCGGGCATTAAATGGGGCCAGCGCCTTTTCAATAAGCGGCAATAGTTTTAATACAGTTTCCGTTTCCTGTTTCCACGTAAAATGAATAGTGATCGACGTTTGCTTATGGCAGGGGCTCATCCAAAGGTCATCCGCGGCAATTGCGCGGATCTCCGTAATAAATAAATGCGGGCCTATCTGTTTACCCAATTTTGAAACCGCGCTAATAGCTTCCACCGCATGGTGTAGCGGAACAAAATATTCCGACTGCAGTTCTTTACCGCTGCTGGGCGTAAAGCCCATCTTAAAATGCGGCAAGCGTTCGTACCATGGTCCGGGGACGCCCATCTGCTCGGTGCAATTCTCGGCGCTTAAAGCAATTATTGGATGCAGGTTTTTGGTGGCTGCTTTTGCGCCGTAAAATTCGGGCTGGTTATGTTCAGTATCCACCCCGATGCGGCTTTTTATCCAAACCTCGTTGATGTAATCGGTTTGCCAATCGTAAAATAAACTAACACTATACCCCGCCGACATTATTTTCTCGAAGTTATCTTTAACCTGGGCCATGGGCAAACCTGTAAACACATTCTGCCGCATCATATAGGTCGGCTGAATTTTCAGGGTTACCTTTGTGATGATACCCAGCGCTCCCAGGCCTACTACCGCTGCATTCAGTTTCTCCGCATCCAACTCCTTTGACAGTTTAACCAGGCTGCCATCCGCCTTAACTAATTCCAGCCCGGTTACGGCGCTCGAAAGGTTTCCGTTTTTGAGGCCGGAGCCGTGCGTTGCAGTCGTGATGGACCCGCCCACTGAAATATGCGGCAGCGAGGCCAGGTTATGCAAAGCATATCCCTGCTGGTGCAGGTAGGGGGCCAATTCGCCATATTTGATCCCGCTTTCCACGGTCACTGTTAAAGCGCTTTTATCCAGCGAAACTACCTTGTTCAATTCTTTAGTTGATAAAAGGTTGTCCTTGCTGTCAGCTATTGTGTTAAAACAGTGCCTGGTTCCAAGTCCTTTGATCTTGCTGTGCTTTTTCACCACTTGCTGCACTTCGTCAACACTTCGGGGGTAAAGCACGTTGCCGGTGCTATAAGTAAGATTACCGGCCCAATTGGACAAACGCACCTGTTGGCCCAAAGGCAATTTATTTAAAGGAGCCATAAAAGGGGTGGCCATTGCGGTCGCACTGATCTGGATAAATGTTTTTCTTTTCATCGGCTATTTGGTTTGAACAAGGTAGCACAAATGTGACAATATCCGAAAAAGCCGGACATAATTGATCACTAAAGATTCTTTTTGCTTTTAGTGGGTTTGGGCCTCAATGCACTAACATAAGCATAGCTCTTTTCAAACCAGGGTTTCAACTCACTGGTTTGTTCCAGCAAACTGTCGGGCACCGTTACGTATTCCTTTTGGATGATGCCATAGGCCGTTACAAGGGTGGTATTGTATTTTTCCAGGAACTCTTCGCGGCCGCCGGGTGGCAGCCGGAGCGCCAAAAAGCCATCTTTTGAAAAATAGCTGGTCATGTTCCCGTTAATGGAGGTATAGGGGACGGTATCGCCTTTTCTGACAGCATCAGGGTGTGCCGCAACTAACTGATCAAAAAGGGCGATTTTGTCTTTCATTAGTTAAAAGTAAAGCATATTAACGGGTAAAACAAGCGTTACCCTATTTTATGGTGTAGCTCAGGATGGTTTCCTTTTCGTTCAAATAGCCGTAGTAATTGGCGTCTTTTTCAATTATACCAATGCCTGGCGCAAGGTAGAAGTCGAGGTTAGCGATGTTGTGAAAGCCGGTCCCGTTAACGTTGATCTGGAAGTTAATACCGGTATGAACCACGCCCGTGAAAGTTTGGCCATTCACTACCCTTATGATATCCGTTTCAAGGATCGTGTTAATGGCCTGCACCGGGCTGCCATTGAGTGTGAGGTATAAACTCGGATTGCTCACCCAGGTATAGCCCGCCGGCGCCTTATCCATTAAAACGTCCAACGTGGTAAACCCCCATGGGGGTGAGGAATCGAAAAAGCCGATGGTATGTTTATTTGCATAGTAGTAGGCGGTCCTTTTGCCGTACAGATCCGATTTTACTGTAGCATCATAACAGATCTTGCTGTTAAAATCGGTTGTGGACCCATTTATGGTGTAGGTAACAACATCTTCTTTGGGGCCGATTAATGGGAAGGTGTCGGTTGCCAGGCCATAAACCGAATCGCGGTATTGCCAGGTTGAGCCATAAGTTTGCGGAAAATAGCTGCTGTTTGGCATGGGCGGCGGCGCTTTATAGGCAATTTGTTTGCAGCCCGCCAAACAGGTTATTATTAAAGCCAATAAAACCAGCCGGTTTCCGCGCATCAATTGTAAATCAATAAACTATTTCAGTGCAAGTATAAAAAATAAAAGAAGCACTAAAATATCAAAAACTTCAACATATCAACAATGAAGTACTGAAAATAATGACGGCCGATAAAAACCCCGGCCGTCGTGTGGATAACAATCTCTTTAAAAATTAATAACCAATCTGTAACTCGCAAACTGTATGCACTATTAGTAACTTTACGATATGAAATTCAGGATATTGGTATTAATAAATGCCGCTGCGGTGGCCGTTACACTCTCGATAGTAAACTATTATTTCCAGCACAGCTGGCGTTATGTAGGCATCACTTTTTTTGTAACACTGATCATCAGCTTTATCGTGTTTTACTACCTGATGGAAAAGTATGTTCATTCAAAAATTAAGCTCATTTATAAATTGATCCATAACTTAAAGCTGGGGAGGGACCTTCGCGATGCCCTGGGCGACCATGTCAGCTCTGATCCGATAAACGATGTGGAAAAGGAGGTAAAGGAATGGGCGAAGGAGAAGAAAAGCGAGATAGAAGAGCTACGCCGGCAGGAGAAATTCCGCCGGGACTTTTTATCCAACATTTCTCACGAATTTAAAACGCCGCTTTTTGCTATACAGGGCTATATAGAAGCGCTGCAGGATGATGGTTTGGAGGATAAGCAACTCGCACTTGATTTCCTGGCGAAAGCTTCAAAAAATGTTGACCGGCTAAGCTACCTGATCACCGATCTTGATGAAATCTCCAAACTAGAGTCGGGCGAGATACCAGTCAACCTAACCCGATTTAAAATAAATGACCTGATCAGAGAGGTTATGGAATCGATGGAGTTAAAGGCCCGCCAGCATAACATTAAATTAATATTCAAACAAAAATACGATGACCCCATACTGGTAAATGCCGACCGCGAAAAGATAAGACAAGTGCTGGTAAACCTGATCGACAACTCGCTTAAATACGGTAATGAGGAAGGCGAAACCGCAGTAAGCCTGTTTGAGCTGCACGACCAGGTGCTGGTTGAGGTTACGGATAATGGCATCGGGATAGAGGAAAAATACCTTCCACGGCTGTTTGAGCGGTTTTTCCGTACAGATAGCAGCCGCTCGAGGCAGATCGGCGGCTCGGGCCTGGGTCTGGCCATCGTTAAACACATTGTTGAGGCGCATGAGCAAACGATCAATGTGCGCAGCACTGAGGGTTTGGGCTCCACGTTCGGTTTTACCCTGCAAAAATCCAAGCAGAGTTTACCTTTTCCTAACATACCTATTCTAAAAAGTTAACATTAACTTAACATTGCAAAGTTACCTTTGCGCAAATTTCACCCTAAAATGTCGCTAAACAGCATATTTCAATACTTTGTCCCAAAGGATAAAAAAGTATTTTTCCCGCTTTTTGAACAGGCTGCAAATAACGTTGTCGCCATGGCTACAATGCTTGTAGAAACTGTTAACTCGACCAACCCTGCCACTCGCGAAGAATTGATCAGGCAGATAGACAAACTGGAAAACAAAGGCGACGAGATCACTCACCAGCTTTACCTGGAACTGGGGAAAAACTTTATTACTCCATTTGACCGCGAAGACATCCACCAGCTGGCATCCGCAATTGACGATGTTGCCGATAATATACAAGGCGCCGCAAACCGGATGAGTTTATACCGGATAGACGATTTTAATGACCATATCAAAAAACTTTCGGAACTGATACTGCAATGCAGCACCGACCTGGAAAAAGCAGTACGTGAACTCAAGGACCTTAAAAACGTCAGGGCTATTGCTGATTCGTGTATTCGCATTAATAGTGTTGAGAACCAGGCCGACCATGTATTCGATCGCGCCGTTGCCGACCTGTTTTTGTACGAAACGGATGCGATACGCCTTATAAAGTACAAAGAAATACTGTCATCGCTGGAGACGGCAACGGATATGTGCGAAGATGCAGCTAACGTAATGGAATCAATTTTAGTTAAAAACGCCTGATAGCTTAATGGTCACACCCATCCTTATTGTCGTAGTTTGCCTGGCCCTGGTATTTGACTACACCAACGGATTCCACGATGCTGCCAACTCAATTGCCACCATCGTTTCCACTAAAGTATTAACGCCTTTCCAGGCGGTGCTATGGGCGGCGGCATTCAATTTCCTGGTTTATTTTTTTACCCGGGAATATAAGGTTGCGCACACGGTTTCGAAAATCGTACATGAGCATTTTATTACCCTGAATGTGCTGCTGGCCGCGCTGATAGCTGCCATAACCTGGAACCTGGCCACCTGGTGGTTTGGCATACCGTCCAGCTCATCCCATACCCTGATCGGGAGCTTTGCAGGTGCTGCTATCACTAATGCCTTGTACATGGGCTCCAGCGCTTTAAGCGCCGTTAATATGACGTACATTTTAACTATCCTCGCCTATATCGTACTGGCTCCGGTTATGGGGTTGATATTGGGCTACCTGGTAACCATACTTATATTGTATATCTGCAGAAATTCGCGACCGGCCAACGCCGAACGCTGGTTTAAACGACTGCAATTGGTATCGTCGGCCGCGCTTAGCTATGCGCATGGCGGCAACGATGCCCAAAAGGTAATGGGGATAATTTATGTTGCCGTGGTTACTGCGCATGTTGTAAAAGCCGGCGCCCCGCTGCCGCACTGGATACCACTGGCCTGCTACAGCGCTATCGCGTTGGGGACCATGTCGGGTGGATGGAGAATTGTGAAAACCATGGGATCGCGTATTACCAAGATCACCCCGCTGGAAGGGGTTGCAGCGGAATCTGCCGGTGCCATCACTTTATTCTTTACTCAATTTTTTGGCATACCTGTGTCAACCACGCATACAATTACCGGGTCGATCATTGGCGTTGGGCTAACCAAGCGGCTATCAGCTGTTCGCTGGGGATTGACCATCAATATCATTTGGGCCTGGATCATCACCATCCCCATATCAGCTATAGTTGCGGGCCTGGTATTTGTGTTGCTGCGGGCGGTGATCGGAGGCTAGATTTACTTTTTGCTGAATTTTATTCGCAGTGTTACCTTCTCCGGCAGTTTGTTGGTATTGCCCACCCAATCGGGCCCGTCCTTTACCATGCTTATGGCTTTTTTGTCAGCGGCTGCGCTTAGTCCTTTTTCGATCCTGATATCGCTGACGCTGCCATTCTTGTCAACACTGAAAGTAAGCTTTACAATGCCGGCTGCACCATCAGCGGCGACCGCATTGATTTTTAAATAGCGCCGGAATGCACCCCAGCCCTTTTGCGGGTGCGCGGCTATAAAAATTTCATTGGCATCCTTTGCCTGCGAGGTAAAGCCAGTTGCAATTGATTCACCCAGCTCCGTACTATCAGCCGGCGCAAGTGTGATCGTTTTTATGGAGTCACGGCCATTTATGCCGGTATTATACTGGCGTGTGTGGTAGCCGCGATTAGCAATTTCAAGCTTTGTGTGACTGGTATCGAGGTTAAGCCTGAAATACCCTTCAGCATCCGTTTTGGTAACCTGGTTTGTGCCCGGCACCTTTATCGTGGCCCCCTGTATGGGCAGGCCGTTGTTCTGCGCTATCACTTTTCCGTGGACGCCCTGGTTAGTCATTAACTGGTTAATGCCCAGGTTACCGAGGCTCCCGCTGGTCAGCAATTTGCTCATTTCAGTCTGCTTATCGCTGGGGTATACCTTAACTCCCGGCGCCTGTGCCTGGAGTTGCTGTTGAGGAGCAGTATTGGACTTATATATTTTGTCCGCTCTTTTGGCGCCGAAAAAATTAGACGTATCCTTTTTCCTGGCAGCGGTATATCCCATCACGATCGTTTCATCCAGCGAAGTAGAATCTTTCGGGGCAGGCTGCTGCACTTTTGCATCAGCCAGGAGCACTTGCTGAGTTGCGGCATTTACTGCCGCGGGCACATTAGGTTTAATTGCTGCCGCGGCTGGCGGTGCGGCGGCCAGCTGGTTAGCTGGTTTAACTTGTTTGCTAACCGTTTCCTCCTTTTTGCCGGGTACTGCCGCCTGCAGTGTTTTTGAGCCGGAGACCGTGTCGGTTGTTGGCGCTGCCGACGGCGTTTTTCCCGATTGTACCGATTCGTTCTTCACAGAACTTTTGACAGGTTGGCGTCCCTGGTAAAGCCACCAAACACCGGCTGAGCATATCACCAGTACGGACGCAGCGATGCTGATCGCCCTAAATGGAATAATTCGGGTTCTTTTTTCAGCAACACGCCTATTTAACCGCGAGGCCAGGTCGTCAAGGTTGGTCTGCTGATCAGCCTTTGCATTTTGATATCCTTCCAGGGCATCCATCAAAAATGGGTCATCCTGCGCTTGCCGCTCCAGTTGGTGCATAGCACGGGCATCAAGTTCCCCGTTCAGGTACTTCCTGATTTTTGATATGTCGTGCAATTGCTTACCCACTGCTTCTTTCCATGCAAATTTTCAGGTTGCGTTTCCCGTTTTGTATATAACTTTTCACTTCGTTTAAGCTGAAACCAAGGGCATCAGCTATTTCTTTATAACATTTTTCCTTCAGATAAAACAAATCAATGCTCTGACGCTGATTTTTGGGTAGTTTTTCCATGCAATCCTCTAAAGTCCTCATCACCACTTCCCGGTTTTCGTCAGTATGATGCAAAAAGGGCGAAGATTCCACAACTTCATCCAAATTAATTATCTCCATCTTTTTGCCCGTCCGCAGCTGCATTAAGCAATAGTTACGGCTCACTACGTATAGCCAGCTTGTAAACTGCTTAATATCGTGCTGCTTGGCCTTCCCTATCAACTCTTCAAATATCCCCATCACCGCATCTTTAGCCAATTCTTCATCATTCAGGTATTTCAGGCAGACGCCATATACCAGGGGCATCTGCCTTTCAAATAAACGCCCCAACACCGAAAGATCCCCGGTCTCACGGTAGTTGCTCAGCAGTTCATTATCGTCTGCGCTATTCTGGGTTTTTGACCGGTTAAAAAAATTCATTTACGGGGTGACTAAAATAAATTTTTTTAGCGGCTTATGGAAATCGGCCGTTCGTTGCATCATTAGGATGTAAGGCCCATTAAGAAAACATTGTGATGCATCAGGACTTGCTGGAAAAACCAGCCTCGCCGCGTAAATGTGAACGTTGAAAATTGGTTAGACGAAAGAAGGCCTCCCTCCGAATCATCTGTGGGCGCGGATGGGGAAGAGGGAGCCCGCGGCGGGAATAAAACGGGGAAGTGCATGGCCATAAATTCCCCATCTTTTCGCCGGCATTAGCCCGGCTATTTGATGGCCTGGATGCTTAACCTGCATAAGCGGTTATTTTGCCCCAAAACTTCCACATTTTCCACACTTCCGTTCATCATCAGCCCTCCAATTTGTGTCATAATGGTTAAAAAGACACGCTTTTAAGCATGGCACAGCTATTGCGTAATAATTAATGTAAAACGGCAAACACCATTCTTTTAAGAAGACCCGCCGGATTAACGTTCTTTATATTTATCATAATTTAGTATATTTAACCCGAAGTAATTTAATTTTATCCAAACCCTAAGCAATCATGTGCAAACTTGTAGTTATTGATGATAACCCCACAGACCACTATATTATGCAAAGGTTATTGCATAATAATTACAATTGTGAGCAGGCCACATATACCTATGACGGCCGCCTGGTTTTAGACTACCTGGAGCAAAACAAAGAAACCGCGGCTTTGCCCGACGTTATATTTTTAGACCTTGACATGCCTGAACTTACCGGCTGGGAGTTTTTGGATGAGCTGGAGACTTTTAACAGCAAATCGAAAAAGAGAGTACAGGTGCATATCATGAGCTCTTCTATCCGGTCGGCAGATGTTTTTCATTCAAAAAAATATGCTTGTGTTAATTCATTCATGACCAAGCCATTATCCCGCGATGAGATCAACAAAATTTGCGCAGAGGCTGGCCCTGGTCGCAGGGACGTAGCCTGACCTCTTTCCCTTTAAAATTATTTTTGAGCAATACCTTAAGCAAGGATGGTTACCCAAAACCATCCTTTGCTTTTTTTTATCACCGATTACACCGATTTTTTATCACAGATATAAGAATGATTTATTTGATTTCACAGATTACTAATCGGTAGAACCTCAACTATTGGCATAACCGATAAAAAATGAGTGTAGTCTGTGATCTTGGTTCCTCTAAACATACAAATACTCGGTACCTTCCGCTTTACCTGAAAAATAGAAAGACGGATGATACCCCGTAAAGGCTTTAACATCGTGGATGAAGTGCGACTGGTCATAATAACCACATTCATAGGCTATTTGCGTGAGCGACTTATTGCTGCCGTGCCCCTTTATGGTATTGTTAAGCCGCACCAGGCGTAAATAAGTTTTGGGGTTGAATCCGGCGTATTCTTTGAATTTACGATCGAATTGACGTACGGAGAGGTTAAAGGTATTTGCCAGGTCAGCTACTGTAGTTAATTGTTTAGAGTGAAGGACATGTTTGATGGCGGCAGCTATGGAATTATCGCTGAAGCGTGCCCGCAAAAGACGTTTCTCCAAAAAATTACTTAAGATATCGATGCGGGAATGGTTATCGGGGGCAATCATCATTCTCTCTTCAAGTTCCCGCCCCTCAAGCCCCAAAAATGTATCCAGGTCCAGCAGTTCGTTGCTGGTTTTGGCTGAAGGGACGTTAAAAAGCCATGGCACGGCAAAGGGATAGATGTAAGCGCCGAATATGCCAAAGCTTTCTTTCGTTTCGAAACGGGTGTAGCGGTTGGTTTGGAAATGAATGCCCGAAAGCCAGTTACGGGGCCGGCCGGCGGTTTCCAATTCGTTAAACGGGCCCCTGTAATGAAATACGATTTCCACGCAGCTATCTGCGATGGAGCGGTAAATATAATTGCTTTCATCTTCACCAAAATCATGCTCCAGCACCCAAAAGCACCTGACGAAGGGCTTTAATGAATCGGGTGGTGGGAAAGTGAGATATTTCATTTTTTATTTCGGATTTCGGATGTTCGATTTCGGATTTTACAATTGGTTCCAACCTAAACTTATTCGAAGACCCAATGCACATCCAAATTTATGCATTTAGAATGGGCATTGGATTAAATCCGAAATCGAACATCCGAAATCCGATATATCTCAAAGCCCTTTTGCTATCGCCTGGTATATCACATCCTGTATGCGCGGGCGAATGTTTAAACTCGATAGCTTGCTGCTTACTGTTGGGTTCACCCGGTTTGACAGGAAAATATAAACCAGGTTATATTTCGGGTCTACCCATACGCAGGTGCCGGTAAAGCCGGTGTGTCCGTAAGTTTGGGGTGAGGCCAGCTGCGATGGGTAATGATGATCGGCGATAGGGTCCCACCGATCAAATCCGAGTCCGCGGCGGCTAACGGCCGATTGCTTGGCGGTAAACAGGTCGACGGTTTCAGGCTGGATGTATTGAACGCCGCCATAAGTTCCGCGGTTGAGCATCATCTGGTACAATATGGCCAGGTCATTAGCGCTGGCGAACAGGCCTGCATGCCCGGCCACCCCGCCCATCAGGGCTGCCGTCGGATCGTGTACGTAGCCGTCGAGCAACGCGTGACGGTAGGTTTTTTCATCTTCAGTGGGGATGATCTGCTCGGGCTTGAATCTATATAGCGGCAAAAATCCAGCGGTTTGCATACCCAGCGGGCTATAAAGTTCCTTTTGCACATAAACATTCTCGGGCGTCGCGGTTATCGTTTCATCCACCTGCTGCATAATGATCATGCTCAGGTCGCTGTACACGTATTGGCCCCTGGTCCGCAATGGCGAATTTAAGATTCCCGGCCACATCACCTCCTTAAAGTAGTCCTTCCTCAGGTAATAGTTTTCATTCACTTTGGTGGGGAAGTTCGCCGATGAATCAACAGTGTACTCGGTTGGCTTAATCGCCTCAACGGTCGGGATATCGGGGATCAGCCCGGCCTGGTGCTCCAAAACCTCCCGGATATGGAGGTCGTTCTTATTGGTTTTTTGCGCCTGCGGAAGGTAATAACCCAAAGTGGTGTCGATATTTAATTTATGCTGATCGTACAACTGCATGGTCTCCATGGTGGTGGCGGATATTTTAGTCATGGATGCCAGGTCGAAAATATCTGTCAGTTCATCAGGCTCGTTCTTTTCGTAAGTATGATAGCCATAGGCTTTATTAAAGATCACCTTACCGTCTTTTGCCACCAAAACCACGCAGCCGGGGGTCGCCTGGTTCAATATGGCTTCGTTGGCAATGCTGTCAACACCCAAAAAATTATTTGCATTTACGCCGGCGTCCTCAGGAACCGTGTACTGCAGCCGTATCTTCTCCGTGGTAAAGCCCATGTTTTTACGATACGCTGCAGAAATATCCTGCCTAAGCTTTTGCGTTATGGGCAGCCCCCCGAAAATAGCCTGCGCACTGTAAAATGCCGAAACCTGGGTGGTGCGCTGGCTCCAGATCACCGGAACGGTAACGTTATTCAGCTTAAGCAACGCATTACTGCTACCGAAGAGCGCGATCACCACATTCTTCATTTTTTGGTTATAGCTGATAAATGCAGCAAGGTCAGGGTTGTTCAAATCAGCTTCATTTAGCTGGATGACCAAGGTATTGAACCATCGCAGATCGTTAGAAAGATTACTCAAACTCTTCGGCGCAGCATAGCTGTTGCCGTTAAAAACGGTCACCTTAGCATACTTGCTCAATAAACTATCGAAACCGGCGGCATAAGTATTGGAAAAATGAATGCTGGCGATCTTCAATTGTTCCAGGTTTTGCAGCGGAATAATGTACGATGCATTGTTGAGCAGCACCGTTGATTGTTCAGCCAGGCGCTCTTCATCTACATAAGCCTTGCCCGACAGCGGTGGGTTTTGCGCACATGCTGAATTGATAAGAATAAAGCCGGAAAGTATTAAAGTGTAAAGCAGACCTCTATTTTTTCTCATAAACCAATTCTCCGTTAACATAGGTCTTCAACACTTTAATATTGGGGATGTTTGCGCCATCCGCTTTCATGATGTCGTTATCCAAAATCACAAAGTCGGCATATTTGCCCGGCTCTATGCTGCCTTTCTCTTTTTCTTCAAAGTTTGCCTTTGCAGCCCATATGGTCATACCTTTCAGCGCTTGTTCACGGGTGAGGGCGTTTTCGGGCTGAAAGCCGCCAGTTGGAACGCCTTTCAGGTCCTTGCGCTCCACGGCAGCATAAAAGGTATAAATAGGGCTGATATTTTCAACCGGGAAATCCGTGCCGAGGGGCAGCCAGCCGTTTTGCTCAAGCAGTTGTTTGTAAGCATAAGCTGATTTCAGCCGCTTCTTCCCCAGCCTTTCGCCGGCCCATGACATGTCCGACGTGGCGTGGGTAGGCTGAACGGAAGGGATGATATTGTAGTCGCCAAAAAGGTGGATATCCTCGGGGGCCAAAACCTGGGCATGTTCGATACGCCAGCGGCGGTCGTTTTTTCCTTTCAATACACTAGCATATACCTTTAGGATCACCCGGTTGGCCGAATCGCCAATGGCATGTGTGCACAGCTGGAATCCCTTTGCCACCAGTTTTTCCGCCACGTCCTGGAAATGCTTCTGGCTGCTCAGCAAAAAGCCCCGCGAGTTTTTCTGATCATTATAAGGCTGCAGTAAGCAAGCGCCGCGCGAGCCCAATGCACCATCGGCATACATTTTAAACGAACGCACATCCAGCCCCGGCGTTTTATAAACACCGCGCTTAAACAGGTAAGCGTAGTTCTCGGCATTGTCGGATAACATCACATACAGCCTTATCTTTAATTCGCCTTTGTGCTCTAATTGTGCAATGGTATTCACCATGGTATAGGGCAATCCACAATCTTCAACTGTGGTTAGCCCTGCGCCGAAACAGTTTTTTTGAGCCGCCAATAGGGCGTTATTGGTAACGCTGTCGTTTGGCGGCGGAATTTTCTTTAATACAAGGCCTTTCGCGTTATCAACCAGTATTCCCGTCAATTTACCGTTGATGGTTTCGACGGTTCCGCCTGATAGCGTTTGACCAGGCTTAATACCTGCAATATTCAGCGCAGCCTGGTTGGCGATCAACGCATGCCCGTCAATACGCGTCAGGATCACCGGCCTTACCGGGAACAGAGAGTCGAGCTTGGCTTTGTTGGGAAATTGCTTGCCGGTCCATTTGTTCTGGTCCCAGCCCCAGCCGGTTATCCAGCCGTCCGGGTTCCTGCGCGAGAATGCGCTCACCGAATCAACCACCTCCTGCCAGCTTTTTGTATTGTCGAGCATTACCGCCTGCAGGCTCAGGCCATATTCATAAAAATGCGAGTGGGCGTCTATAAAACCAGGGTAAACCGACTTGCCGCCGGCATCTACCACTTGTTTTGCCTGGTATTTTTGTTCGATGGTATCATCCTTTCCAACGGAGATGATCTTACCCGCTTTTATTACTATAGCATCGGCGGTGCTAAAACTGCTGTCGACGGTGTAAACCACTGCGTTTTTGATCAACAGGTCGGCATTGAACTCTTTATTTTTACAAGCTGCTGCAAATAAAAACAGCGGCAAAAGCATGGGCAAAAATCTCTTCATAGGAACGATTTATAAAAAACGCGTAAGCTACAAAAGTATATACAATATCGGGAGCATAATGTTATATCAGCAAGGTAACAATTTCAATCCTGGTCTAAAGCCGTTCTGCGTATTTATCAATTGCCAAAGTTCATTGTGATTCGCGTCCTTCGGCCAACGAAATATCAGCCAGGGGCCAACACCTGAATTAATAAATGTCGCCTGGAAATTTCTGTATCGAATCTCAGCAAGCGTTCCATTTTTATACATGGAACACGTGGAACAAAGTGAAACACGCTGATAATTAATTGTTTAAATACTGAAAATATTTTGTCAGTGACAAATCGCATCACCACTTTTTTGTTCCGTGGGAAAACCCTGTACGTCTCTGATGAGTTGTGCGTTGGTTTTCATGGGCATTAAACGGCTGCTAAGACGCTGGTATAACCGCTCTGATCCGTTTATGATAGTAATCAAATTGCTTTGACAATTCTACATATTCATTTCCCCAGCCATTTGAAATGGATAATTCCTGGTAAGTACCCGTTGGCCCAAATTCCATGTAAACCCTTGACAATGTTTCTGAGTTCCCGGCATGGATTTTTTCAATATACCCGTTCAGGTAATCTATCAGTTGTTGAGGACTATCATATACAGTCCACACCACATCCGTTTCCAGGTCGATCTTGTTCCTGATGATAATCAGGATCTCCGCTATCGTTTGAAAGTCCTCAAAAACGTCCTTTAAACCACCCATTCGTCATAAGCTTTCAACTATGCTCATCAAACGCTAATTTATGGCTTCAAATAATTAATTTCGCATCGAAAAGAGATCGTAAGGGAGTTTTTACAGGATGCCAGATATTATACAACTTTTACCGGATGCAGTAGCCAACCAGATCGCCGCAGGTGAAGTGGTGCAGCGCCCCGCTTCGGCGGTAAAAGAATTGGTGGAGAATGCGCTTGATGCCGGCGGGGATAAAATTCAGCTGATACTGAAAGACGGCGGAAAATCCCTGATCCAGGTGATCGATAACGGCGGCGGTATGAGCCTTACCGATGCCCGCATGAGTTTTGAACGCCACGCAACCTCGAAGATCCGTAAGGCAGAAGATCTCTTTGCCATCCGCACCATGGGTTTCCGCGGCGAGGCCCTGGCATCGATCGCGGCAATAGCACAGGTGGAGTTAAAAACCCGGCGGCACGAAGATGAACTGGGCACCAGTATTATTATCGAAGGCTCGGAAGTATTGAGCCAGCAGGCTTGTTCGGCCAATACCGGCACTTCTATCTGCGTTAAAAATCTTTTCTTTAATACCCCCGCCCGCCGTAACTTTTTAAAAAGCAACCCGGTGGAGATGCGTCACATCATCGACGAGTTTCAGCGGGTGGCGCTGGCGAACCCGCAGGTTTTTTTCAGCATGCACCACGATGGCCAGGAAATTTATCACCTGCCTGCAGCAACGCTAAAGCAAAGGATCATCCACCTTTTCGGCAATAACTATAACGAACGGTTAGTGCCGGTTGAGGAAGACACCAATGTGATCAAACTGCGCGGCTTTGTGGGGAAACCTGAGTTTGCAAAAAGGACCCGCGGCGAACAGTTCTTTTTCGTCAACAACCGCTATATCCGCGATGCTTATTTGAATCATGCTGTGCTGATGGCGTTTAAGGAACTGCTGCCGGAGGATACCTTCCCGTTGTATGTGCTTTTTATCGAGATAGACCCGGCAAAGATCGATATCAACGTTCATCCAACTAAAACCGAGATCAAATACCAGGACGAACAAACTATTTATGCCATTGTTCGCTCGGCAGTAAAGCGATCATTGGGCAGATATAACATCACCCCAAGCCTTGATTTTGACCAGGAAAACAGCATAGAACATTTGGTAACGCTTAAACCGCTGGAGGAGATCGTTGCGCCTACCATTACTTTCAATCCTGACTATAATCCTTTCATAACCGAGAAAAAGGTTGAAAGGGAAATACCTTTTCTAAGAAACGCCGGCGAATACCGGAATTCGCCTATACCCCAGAATTGGAATACACTGTACGAGATCAGTAAAAAAGAGGTGTTGGTTCAGCAGCAGATGCACGAGGAAAAAAGCATCGCTGTTGACGACCAGGAATTGAACAAACCCAGCGAGCGGCAGCTTTTCCAGGTGCATAACCGGTTTATCCTGTCGCAGATCAAATCGGGCTTTATGGTGATCAACCAGCAGGCTGCGCATGAGCGTATTTTGTACGAGCGTTTCCTGCAGCAGCTGCAAAATCACTCGGGGGTGAGCCAGCAAAGCCTTTTTCCGCAATCCGTTACATTAAATAGCAGTGATTTTGAGTTATTAAAAGAACTTTTACCCGATATTCGTGCGCTTGGATTTGACATCCGCGAGTTTGGCAAAAATACCGTGGTGGTGGAAGGCGTACCGGCCGACCTGGGAAATACCGCAGAGGGAGAGATACTGGAGCAACTGATAGAAGGTTACAAAAACAACCAGGCGGTATTAAAATTGGATAAACGCGACAGTTTGGCCCGGTCATTAGCGCGTAACGCTGCAACGAAAACAGGCGTTAAGATGTCATTGGAGGAAATGAACTTATTGATCGACCAGCTTTTTGCCTGCCAGATGCCGAATGTGGCTTTGAACGGCAAACAGGTGATCACAACGTTCACCATTGAAGAACTTTTAGAACGATTTGACAAATGATCCCGCACAGGCGGAATTTTTAAGTATAACTATGGCATACAGGCAATCTCCCTTTGCAAATTTAACCCCGGTTGTAAAAAACCTGCTGATCATTAACGTGATTTGCTTCATACCCTTTTTATTATTTGATCATGGAAATCAGGGTGGACCTGTGTCCGAATTTTTTGGCGTTAAATATCTTAATGCGCCCGGGGCCAAGCCCTGGCAGTTTATCACGTACATGTTTATGCATGGAGGGTGGCAGCATATCTTTTTCAATATGTTTGGCTTGTTTATGTTCGGTCCAATATTGGAGTATGCCATCGGACCGAAAAAGTTCCTCAACCTATATATCATTTGCGGCATCGGTGCGGTGGTTTTCCAAACACTGATACAAGCCTTTGAAGTGTACAATATTACGGGCGGAATAACGATTTCTAATCCGGGAGACATGGAAAGCTATTATCAATACGGCCCCCAGGCTCAAAAACTGTTCGATATTTATCACAGCAATGTTGTGGGTGCATCAGGAGCTATTTTTGGTGTGCTCGTGGCGTTCGCCATGCTGTATCCGGATCTTGAAATGATGATTTTGTTTGTACCGGTACCTGTTAAGGCCAAATACCTTATACCTATATATATCGTAATAGAAATATGGTCGACGATCAGCCCGAGCCCGCAGGATAATGTAGCGCATCTTGCCCACCTCGGCGGCGCATTGGTAGGCTTTGTCTTAATAAAAATATGGCGTTACCGATAAGTTTACTTATTGCACATCGGCTAAAAACGCCTTTACTGTTTATTAATTGTAAAATGAAGGCCGCGCACAACTTTTTTAAAAAAATATGGTTATCTTAGGTAAGCATTTACCCGCTTTATGAGTACCCTCTGGAAAGATATTCAGTACAAAATGCTTCATTCCGGCAGCAAGTTAAACCTGCTGATCGGGATCAATATCATTGTATACCTGCTGGTGAATGTCCTTTCTGTTTTGGTAAAGCTGTTTTTTGGGTCGGACATCATATTGTATTTCAACGACCATTATTTGCAGCTTCCCGCTGCCTTGCCTGTACTGGCTAAGCATTTCTGGACGCCCCTTACCTACATGTTTCTTCACGACGGCGTTTTTCATATTCTTTTTAATATGCTGTGGCTATATTGGTTCGGCCAGATATTCGAAGAGTTCCTGGGTAAAAAACGGACGCTGGGACTTTACCTGATGGGTGGACTTGCGGGCGCATTTTTGTTTGTGGCGGCTTATAATTTATTCCCCTTTTATACGCAGAATCAACTTGCAGCACACAGCATCCTTGCCGGGGCATCTGCAAGCGTTATGGCGATCATTGTAGCCACTGCAACCCAATTGCCCGATTACACCATTCCCTTGATATTGATTGGCCCGGTACGGCTTAAATGGCTGGCCTTGTTTTTCGTCATCATCGATTTCCTGGGCATAACAGGCATGAATGCCGGCGGTGAATTATCGCACCTGGGCGGGGCGCTGATGGGCTTTATTTATATCAAGCAACTGCAAAACGGCAACGATATGATCGCCGGGATCACCAAATTGTTCAAGCCAAGGCCAAAATTAAAGGTTGTCTCTAAAAATCCTTCCAGGGGGCGTAACGAACTTCCGCGACAGGAAGAAATTGACAGTATATTAGACAAAATTTCAAAATCGGGCTACGACAGCCTCAGCAAACAGGAGAAAGAAATATTATTCCGCGCGAGCAATAATGAAGGGTAAAAACAAATTAACCTTACTTGATAAGATCATCTTATGGTTAAATGCCCTCCTCTCCTTGTCGCTTATACTCAGCTATTTTGCCGCCTTTGCCGATCCTAAAACATTTTGGGAAATCTCCTTTTTCGGTTTAGCCTATCCCGTTTTACTTACTGCCAACCTCGTCCTGCTGGCCTGGTGGCTGCTGCGCCGCAGGTGGCCCTGGATAATCCCCCTGGGCTGCATATTGTGCGGATGGACTGCCCTGAATAACACAGTAGGCTTTCGTGGCAGCGGGAACGAATTCACCAAACCTACAGATACTAATAACATCCGGGTAATGACCTATAACGTGCACAATTTTAAACGTTATGGCGCAAACAATGATGTTTCTACCAAACACGAAATTTTGGACATCATCAAACAGGAGCAACCGGACGTTATTTGTTTCCAGGAGTTTTATTCGCGGATGCATGGAGAGTATGATATGCGCGATTCTATTGTGCAGATGACAGGAGCCAGCCACTATTATTTTGAACCTGCTATTTTCAACAGTACAGAAGCGATCGGCATCGCCATTTTTTCGAAATACGAGATCATCGACCATGGGTTGATCAGTTTTACCGGTAAAGCGAGTGAAAATGAATGCATCTATATCGACCTCGCTAAAGGCGATAAGAAATTCCGGATCTACGCTGTTCACCTGCAATCCATCCGTTTCGACCCGGAGGATTATAAGTATATCAACACCATAACGCACGAGGGTAAAGCAGATGTGTCGTCGGCACGCAGGCTGGGCAGCAAATTAAAAGCGGCTTTTATTAAGCGCAGCACACAGGCAGAAATGGTTAAGGAAGATGCCATAAAATGCCCTTACCCCTATATCATCGCGGGCGATTTTAACGATACGCCAACATCGTATGCGGTAAATTATATAGCAAATGGTTTAAAAAACGCATTCCGCGAAAAAGGCTCAGGCATTGGCCGTACCTACAACGGCAAATTTCCGAATTACCAGATCGACTATATCATGGCCAGCCCCCAATTTGATGTGGCCAGCTATCACGTTACCGAAAAACAATTGTCGGATCATTACCCGGTGCGGAGTGACCTTATTTTGGTTCATTAGTTCACTGGTTCATTGGTGGTTAGCGGGCTACAATCATGATTGGCTTTGAAGTTATGAACTTTTCACCGGTTCAATAGCGTTAGGCGTAACATGCATAAGCAACTTCCGGCGATAGGCTCACGAACTTTTTACTAATGAACTAATGAACTAATGAACCAGTGAACTAATGAACCATCTCCGCTTGTATCGCCCTTAACAGCTCATCAACATGCTGTGAGCCGATGATATAAACCAGGCCGTCGCGGTCGGTTAGGTGAATGGCATATTTGCCCGAGGTAAAAAAACGTATAGATCCCTTGGAGTGCAGGTTATAAACCGGGTTATTGAATAAATACCGGCTGTATTCGCCTTTTTCTGCTTTGACGATGCCATTCAGGTCGATCTTCACCAGGCGGGTGGTCCAAAGGCCGTCAATCAGCACACTTTTATTTTGAACGCGGGTACGGTAATGCAGTAAAAAGCCCATGATGACGGAAATAACGATGATGCCCATTCCCACCAAAGCCAAAATATCGGCCTTGTTTGCCGGATCGTTAAAAAAATTAAAGGTATAAGCAGCAAAACAGCAGGCCGCAAGCACTAACCGGATGGTTACAGGGATCCACTCCCGGCCCAGGTATTGCTTTTCCGTAAAAACAGGCTTATCGCTCATGTTGTTAATTTGAAAATCTGGCGATTTGAAAATTTGACGATGCCTTTTTGACGGGTGATGGATTTCGGAAGATAATAATCTTCAAATCGGCACATCATCAAACCTTCAAATTAAAACCAGTTCGAATATAGTTACTTTTTTAGTTTTCTCACTCACTTTATATCGTTCGTCGGGCCGGTATCCGCCTATCCATGCAATGTCCCCATTGCCGTTCACCAGTAACGGTATTTCTTCCTTTTTATGCACTGGTATCTTCTCGCCTGCAAAAAAATCACTTACTTTTTTGCTCCCTTTCATTCCCAGCGGATGAAAACCGTCGCCCTGCTGCCAGGGCCGTATTGTTAGAGGGTAGATCAAAAGGTCGCTGTCAATAGAAACTGCCATTGGGTTATCCTTTACGATCAGGGGGCTGTCATCGTGCAAAATGCTTAGCCTGTAGTTGTCAAAAATGATTTCGCGGTCATTAATGTTGATCTGCTTTTCGACGAAAAGACTGCGCCGGATGCTGCTAATAATAAGTTTCCCCCTGTCAACCACCATTTTATAGCCCGAAGTTTCAAATATTCTCCCTGCATGTTTGTCAAGCGCGGCGATCAGGTCATCAACCGTCGTTTCATTGACACCATATTCCTGTAATAACTTAAACAACAGCAGCCTTTGCGGCACCAGCTTTTTTATTTCTTCCAATAAGATATGGACTTCCCGCCCGTGAACTTCAAACAACCGGGTTTTTAGCTGGCCGACCTGTGTTTCCAGTAAAACCTCCAGTTCCCTGAAGCGCTGCAGGTTTTTCTCAAAAGTTTCCTCAAGCGCCGGATTCAGTTCCTTTAGCTTGGGTACCACCTCCAGCCTGATCTTATTCCGGGCGTATTTTGTGGAGGCATTGGAACTGTCTTCTACATATGCCAAACGGCTCTGTTCGATAATGGCGCTTATATCATCGCGGCTCAAAAATAAAAGCGGGCGCACCAGCAGGTTATTTTTGGGTAAAATGCCGTGAATGCCGGCAATGCCTGTTCCCCGGGTTAGGTTTAACAATATTGTTTCAATTGCATCGTTTTGGTGATGCGCAAGCGCGATAACATCATATCCCGATTGCTGCCTAACCTCTTCGAACCATTGGTAACGAAGTTGCCGGGCGGCCATCTGTACCGACACCTTTTCATCTGCGGCAAATTTTGTCGTATCGAAATTGGTGGTATGGAAAGGGACGCGGAGCTTTTCGGCCAGGTGGTTGCAAAACTCCTGGTCGCGAAGGGATTCATCGCCGCGCAACTGGAAATTACAATGGGCAATGCCAAAACTAAATCCTGCAGCTTTTAATAAATGAGCCATCAAAACCGAATCCATCCCACCGCTAACTGCGGCAAGGATTTTGTTGTCACGACTAAAAAGGCCGTGACGTTCAATAAATTCAGTAAACCCGTTAACCGGCAGCATCCTTCAAAATTATCGATTTAAAACAAGTACTCACAAGAAATTAAGTCTTAAGTCGAAAGTCTTAAGTTCTAAGTCGAATCCATCACCAAAACCGACTTAAGACTTTCGACTTAAGGCTTTCGACTTAACATTACGCAATCCCCTTACAAAAAACTAATTTTGCCGCCGTGAGGAAATATGTTTTATGCCTTGGTTTATTGATGATAACCACTATTGCTTTTTGCCAGAAAAAGTCGATCGTGCTGCTCATTAAATCCGAAAGCAGTACCGGCGTAAAGCTCAATGGCCGCGATATCATTAAAGTTTATAAAGGCACTTTTAAGCAGGATTACTCCCTGCTCACGTCGGATAGCGCTTACTTTTACCCCAAGGAGAATGCCTTCGACGCTTTTGGCAACGTAAACATTACCCAGGGCGATACGCTGAATATTTACTCTGACCTGCTAAACTATAACGGCAACACCAAGATCGCCATCCTTACCAACAACGTAAAAATGGTGGATAAGGACGCAACATTAACCACCAATCACCTTAATTATAATACGGCCACGCGAATTGGCACCTATACCGACGGCGGCAAACTGGTGAATAAAGACAATATCCTGCTCAGTAAAAACGGTTATTATTTTGCCAAGTCGCGCGACTCCTATTTCCGATACGATGTTTCGCTCACTACGCCCGACGCGTTGGTGAAAACGGACACGATGCGCTACAATACGGGCAGCCGTATCTCCTATTTTTACGGGCCAACAAATATTTACGGAACAAAGGGCGAGAAGAAAGACCGGGACACGTTATACACCGAAAATGGCCAGTACAATACAAAGACCGAACAGGGGGCCTTCGGTAAAAACAACCTTTACCACACCGGTACACGAAGTTTAAAGGGCGACAGTTTGTTTTACGACAAACTAAAAGGCCTGGGCCGGGCCGTAATGCACATCACCTTTGAAGATAAAGAGCAGCGTACCGTTATTAAAGGGAATTTGGGCACCTATGTAAAGGCCGATGAACACACCATCGTGACGGAAGACCCTTACGTGATCATGGTGACGGAAGACTCCACCAAAACGGATTCAATAGCCAAAGCCGATTCCATAAAAAAAGTGGATTCGCTGCACAAAACGACCGCGCCCGGCCAAAAAGTGGTGATCAACATGAACCAGCTGATCAAAAAAACCATCCCGGGGAAAACGGACACGACCGCTGCAAAACAGGCGGCGGCGGTGTTACAGGCGAAGCAGAATAGTGCTGACAGCATTAAAACGAGCGGAAAAATTGACCCGGCACTTGCTGATGCCATTACCAAAAAACTCACCGGGAATAAGCCGGCCAATAAAAACGTAACGAAAAAACCGCCAAAAGCGCCCGTCGTCAAAACGAAGGCGAAAGCTGAAGATAAAGGGAAGCCCCCGGTAAATCCGGTGGTAAAAGACTCGACGAAAAAGAAGGTAAAAACCGATACCATTTACATGTCGGCGGATACGATCGAGACGCAGATCATGACTTATAAAGACCTGAAGGTCTATTTTGAAAAACAGCGGCAAGCCCACCTGCCGGACACGGGCATATTCAAAAAGAAGAAGAAGGTTAAAGAGTCGAAGTTCCTGGTTGGTTACCAGCAGGGCATACGGCTGGATACCAGCTACCGGCAACCCGATTTTTTTGGCAAACCCAAAATAGTGGTTGTGAAGAAAAAGCAGCCAAGCAAAAAACAACTGCAACTGGATAGCCTGGAGAAGAAGCGTGTTGTCGACTCGATCGAAGTGGCCCATGCCGCCGAACCCAAAGATACTGCGCGAATACGGATATTGATCGCATACCATGATTTCAAGATGTTCAAATCGGATTTGCAGGCAAAGGCCGATTCTATGTTTTATACAGGCAGCGACTCCACTATGCGCTGTTACGTAAACCCAATGATGTGGACGCAGGGCTCTCAGCTCTCTGGCGACACAATTTACATGCAGCTTAAGCATAAAAAGCTGGATAACATGACGATGTTTCCCCACGCCTTTATCGTTAATATTGAAAAAACGGACTCGGTGCATTTTAACCAGCTTGGCGGTAAACGAATGTGGGGCTACTTTAAGAATGACAAGCTGAGCAGGATGATATTCTCCGGCAATGCGGAAAGTATTTACTTTGCCCGCGACAGCGGCAAAATGACCATTAGCGGGATACAACGATCGCTCAGCAGTCGGATCACCGCTAATTTTAAGGATAACAAGGTGACGAACATGGGCTTTTATGCGAAGCCGGAGAATCGTTACGGCCCTGAAAAGAAGTTTACGGAGGAGGATAAAGTGCTCAAGGGCTTCATCTGGAAGCCAAAGGACAGGCCGGTATCGAAGGAGTCGATCATACCGTCATTCAGCAGAAAGAAAGCGGATGCTGCGAAGAAGAAGGCCGCAGCTAAAGAGGCAGCCGATAAAGCCAAAAAAGGGAAGCAGCCTAAAGGGAAACCAGGTGACGGGAAGACAACGGCAAAGGATAGCTCAAAAACACCAGCCATTAAATTGCCCGGGCTAAAAACCGGGAAAGACAGCACGCTGAAAATTGATACCGCTAAGTTGAAACCCGGAAAGCCGGCGGTAATAGATACAGGCAAGATTAAAGCTGTAAAACCTACGGCAGTAGATACCGCCAAAATTAAAGCAGTAAAACCAACGACAGATACCAGTAAGGTAAAAGTGCCGGCTGTGAAACCCGCGCCGGGGAAGCCGAATGTGGAATAATGTTTAGCTAAGGCGTACCAGCAAATAGCTTGCCGTTTATTTTAAGATAGTACCATGCAATACCACAGCCGCAATGCTGAAATAAATAACTAAGCCGGTAACATCCACCAAAGTAGCTACAAATGGCGCTGATGAGGCCGCCGGGTCCTGTTTTAGTTTCTTCAGCACGATAGGTGTCATTGCACCGCTTAATGTGCCCCACATCACGATGCCTATTAATGAGAAGAAAATGGTGACTGCCATCAACAGCCAGTGAGGGCCATAGTTATACCACCCCAGTTTTTGCCAGGCAGTGATCCGCAGGAAGCCGATGGTGCCCAAAATGACGCCTAATGAAACACCCGATAATAGTTCCCGCCGAAGCACATAAAACCAATTTCTAACAGTCAGTTCACCAACGGACAATGCCCGGATAATGAGCGTAGCGGCCTGCGAGCCGCTGTTGCCGCCGCTGGACATAACCAGGGGGACAAAAAGCGCCAGCACAACTGCTTTGGCAATTTCCTTTTCAAAAAAGCCCATCGCCGTAGCGGTCAGCATCTCGCTTAAAAACAAAATGATCAACCATCCGGCACGCTTTCGGATCAATGAAAAAACCGAAGTTTTAACATAAGGGTATTCCAATGACTCCATACCGCCGAAACGCTGCATTTCCCGGGTGTCCCTTTGTTGCGTCGCGTCAAGTATGTCGTCAATAGTTACTACGCCCAATAGCAAATTGGCTTCCGTGATCACCGGTAAAACATTTCGATCGTACTGTTCAAATTTAGCAATGGCCTCGCTGATCGGCTCATTAACGTGCAGGCACACATAGGTGTGATCCATTATATCCGCAATAGTTTTTTGCTGATCATTCAACACCAGCCGCCTGATTGGCATATCATCTATCAAATGCCCCTTCTCATCTGCTACATAAATAACATCCGCAGCGTCAGTATCGGGCTGGTTCTCTTTCAAAAATTCCATGGCCTGCGCAATGGTCATTTCTTTCCTTAAAGTAACGAACCGGGTGTTTAGCAGGCGGCCCACGCTCTGTGGCGAGTAGCCCAGCATCTTCTCCGTAACTTTCAGGTTTTCTTCGTTGAGGCAGCTTAGAAGGGCCGAACGTTCAAGGCCTTTTAAGCTTATCAGGAAAGAATACCGGTCATTGGAGCTTACATGGTTCAGGATATATCGTTTTTGTTCATCAGAAGATTTCCTGATCAGTTGCCTTTGCAGGTAGGTGCCAAGGAATGGAAAAACCGTCACCTGCCGTTCTTCAACAAAAGAATTATAAATGCCCCAGGCTTCATTCAATGATACCGAATTCAGTAGCGCAGCAATCTCTGAAGGATGAAATTTCTCTTTCGACTCTTTACTGAACAGCTTTTTTAAATCCCCTTTCAGGATCAGGTCCTTTATTTCTTTTAATGATTTCATTACAATAAGATACACATGATGCTAACTCCGGCAAATTAAATGAATTTAATGGTTTGTATATGGCACCGGCATTAATATGCAGTTTAAATTAAATGCTTTGTAAGACAGAAGCAGGGATCTACAGCGGGACTAACAGCCCACTGACAAAACACTGGCACCACCTAAACCATTTCAACTCCGTAAATTTGTGGTAAATCCTCATTCCCATGTCCCCCAATTTTCCAATCGACTCCCTCAACCCCTCTTCCGAACGCCCGGCCATTATCGAGCAGATCCGCGGGGTGCCTTACCGCCCTGCTAAACGGAAAAAACGGCCCGAACCTGAACGGCCCGGTCCCGACGACTGTCATCGCCTGTTCAACGTCGAAAAAGGCAACCGCTGGCTGGAGCTGGCCCGGCGCGAACCCGAACCCAAAATGCTGCTGGGCGAGCTGTGGCGCCAGGGCGAACTGTGTATGCTGTTTGCCGATACCAATATCGGCAAATCGGTGCTGGCCGTGCAGATCGGCGAAAGCCCACCCGCTGTCCGAAGTGTTCCAATTCGCATTAACCAAGCCCCCCGCTCCAGCAAGCAATTTTCGCTGCCGCAAGCCTGCCGGCGACTTGCCACGCCAGGATGACATTCTTACCTAGACATTACTCAATTCTATGAGATATATTATATTGCTCCCCGTTAGGTTCAATGCGTAACGAGTTGTTTCGTCGTCCTCTGCCGGGGCCCATTAAAAAGCAAGAAGCTTTTAGGTCGGCCCCGAGCTATGCCCGGAGTCTTGAACTACAGGTATAACCTGTGCCCGGCTGCCAGGATTTTTGTTGCATCAAAAGTTGGGGTTATTAATAGCTTTATTGTTTATATTTGGTACTGCTGAGCTGTATTACCAACCAATTGAAAACAATGAGAAAACTACTTTTTTTAATCCCGATAGTTTTATGCCTGAACCAGTTGCGTGCACAGGAAGATCACGGGTGGCATTATTTATTTGATGGCAAGGGCATAAATGAATTGCGGGGCTACCAAATGGATACATTCCCGGATGCCTGGAAGGTGGAGAATGGTGCGCTGGTAGCGCAGGCAGATGTCCCGAACGTCGACCTGGTGAGTAAAGATACCTACACTAATTTCGACCTTACGCTGGAATGGGCCATGTCAAAAGCAGGCAACAGCGGGATATTTTACAATGTGCAGGAAAGCACTGTACATCAATCCGGCAACGGCAACAGCCCCAACTGGCTGGATAACTTTGAGTTCCAGCTGTTGGATGATATAGATTTTAACGATCATGCACCGGTTCGTTCCGCCGGTTCCCTTTATGACCTGATCATCCCGGTTAACAAGCATCTGAAACCGGTAGGGGAATTTAATACCGCGCGGCTGCTTGTGGACCATGGGCATGTAGAACAATGGGTAAACGGTGAAAAGGTTGTTGAATATGAGCTGGGCTCAAAGGAGATCAATGAACTTATTGCTAAAAGCAAATACCGCAATAACCCCAAATTTGCCAAATCCACCAGCGGACATATCATGTTCCAGCACCATGGGCAAAAGGTTTGGCTGATGAATATCAAAATAAAGCGTTTGTAAAGGATGTGCTATTAGCACAGTCCCGCTGTCCGGAGTGTTCCACATCGAACTAGCTATACCCCGAGTCTCTGACTCCATTACCTGTGAGCGGGCCACCCGATAAATCGGGGCGGCTTGAGGGAAGAACTTCATTAAATTTTCATCAATTTTCTGCTGGCATGATCAGGGATTTATTTATATACCTGTAATTCAGTTTTAATGGCTATATTACACGTTAATTGAACTTAACGGATTGAACAACTAAACACACAATTATTACAATCAAATCCAAAAATGGTACACGGGCCTTTTTCCGCTCCATCAAACCCCAAACTTTTAAGGATCAATGTAGCTTTAAAGCACCTGCTGATCCTGCTGGCCTTTACGCTCAGCGAAAACGTTTTGGCGCAGGCGCCCAATATCACCTATAACCCATCTGACATAAAGGTAACGCAGAAGATCCCGTTTACGATAAGCCCAAAAAATACCGGAGGGGCGGTACCTGCCGTGGTGTACGGGCAAGTGACTACCCTGGCAGGCAGCACCACCGGGCAGCGTGGCTTTGTTGACGGCATTGGCACGGCAGCGCTGTTTAACAACTCGCAGGATATGGCTAAAGACACCGCAGGTAATTTATACGTGGCTGATGCCACTAACAATGCCATACGCAGGATAAGCCCTGCCGGTGTGGTTAGTACTTTTGCCGGCAGCCATGTGGGGGTAGCGGGATTTACAGACGGCCAGGATACGTCAGCGCGTTTTAATTACCCCGACGGGCTGGCCTTCGACGCTTCGGGAAACCTGTTCGTATCCGACTATAACAACTTTGCTATCAGGAAAATCACGCCAGGCGGCATGGTGACGACATTTTTCAGGGATACGACGGAGTTATTTGATCCGCAGGCTTTGATGTTTGACAGCGCCGGAAATTTGATCTTTGGGCTTCAATACGGCAACCAGGTGGTTAAACTGTCGCCATCTGCCGTGTTGACCACTATTGCCGGCGTTAACAAGCTGAACGGATCTGCCGACGGCGTTGGAACAGCAGCGCTGTTTAGCGGCCCGACAGATGCCAGGCTGGATGCTGCCGGGAACCTGATCGTAGCCGACTCGCGTAATAACGAGATCAGGAAGATTGCCCCGGATGGCACGGTAACTACGATTGCAGGCAGTGCAAATGCCAAGGTTTTGTATGCAAACGGCCCGGCCCTAGCAGCCCGCTTTAACTACCTTACCGGTGTGGAGATGGGCCCTGGCGGGGTAGTTTATATTGTCGACTTGCTAAATAACGATATCCGGCTAATGATGCCGGACGGTACCGTATCGCTATTGGCAGGCAGCCCTTCGCAAACAGCGGGAAATTCCGATGGCATACTAACCGCCGCACAATTTGACGAGCCTTGTTATTTACGCATTGATAAAACCGGCACAGGTTATATTGCTGAATGGGGCTTAGGGGGCGCGAGCAGGATCAGAACGATTGCATTGGCCGGGTATAGCCTGAATGGTACGCTGCCCCTGGGTTTAACTTTCGATTCAACTACCGGTACCATCAGCGGTACGGTTGGCAATGCCTTTACAGCACGAACAGATACCGTTACAGCGTTTAACACCAGTGGCTTTTCCACTACCATAATAACGTTTACCTACCAGGAGTTACCGGCCGATCTTGTCTACTGCCCAAATGCCTTCACCCCAAATGGCGATGGCACGAACGATGTGTGGAAAGTGAGGAGCGAAACTGTACGGAGTATCGAATTTCATATATATGACCAATGGGGCGAATTACTGTTTACCTCAACCAGTATAGATAATGGCTGGGATGGCACTTATAAAGGCCATAAAGAACCGGTAGGTGTATATGTTTATTACATGGATGCGGTAATGAATGACGGACAAAATATTAAGAGAAAAGGAACCATAACCCTGTTAAAATGAAAGAGGGCGCTGCACCCCGCCGCCGCCTGCTCCCGTAAGCAATTTTTTCGCCGCTTCCTGCTGTCCGAAGTGTTCCACTTCGGATTAACTATGCCTGGAGTCTGACTCCATTTCTGCCAGCGGGACACAAGCCGGGAGTATTGCGATAACGAGGGGGGAAAATAAATAATAATAATTTTTTCATCGCGGGGATATCCAGGATTAAACCGCTTTCTTCTTCTTTTTGTCTTCTGCGTGTAATAGTTCCAATATCCTGTCCAGCTTTTCAACTTCGATAACGTTCAGCCTTTCCAATAACTGCTCGATCTCCTTTTTTGCCTCTAAATTCGTTTTGTAATCCTGTTCTGCATGGTGCCGGTCGCGCTCGCTTTGGCGGTTCTGTGCCATCATAATGATCGGCGCGGCATAGGCCGCCTGGGTGGAAAATAACAGGTTCAATAAAATAAAAGGGTAAACATCCCAGTGGTGCATAAAGCCCACCACGTTGAGCAGCATCCAGGCACCCACGATCACTGTCTGAATAATGATAAAGCGCCAGGAGCCCATCCCGGTTGCAACGGTATCAGCAAGGCGCTGCCCGAATTTCGAAGCGTCTTTGTGTAGTTGATGCCATGTTTTGCTTCCTTCCATAGAGGTGATTTTTTAATTATTTGCAATAACGCCGACATGAAGAAATTGTTTATAATACCGTTAATTCAAATACCGGTACTATATTCAGCCCGACCAATACCGTCCCCCATACCTCGCGCAAGTATCCGGGCCGGGTGGTGCGATCGAACTACGTCGTGCGTTCCGCACCACAATGTAAGATAAAGAATAACGCCTGCTCAGGCGCCGGGCTCGCCGCAGGGTCTCCTCTGTGCGATTGTTCCAACATGGGTGCTAAACAGATAATTTGGCCTGGTCTTTCCATCGCTGGGCATTCACGCTCTTAATGATGAGCCAGAACTCCAGCGGTATTTCCCCCAATGCGGAGGCGGCAGCTATAACAGGGAACAAATGGGCCGCAAATGGCGGTACGATGAAGAGCATCCAACCCAACCCGCTAATTGACAGCAGCACGCCCAGAACGCGCGGCATGAAAGCCGACCTGAAAATAAGATGCCGACCAGGATGAGCCAGAAGCCAAAGAACACCAGGTAGATATCGTACGCGTAAGTATTCAGTTTGACAAATAAAAGCGCCAGCGCCTGCAATTGCCCCGTGGTAAATGCGCCTGCTGCGCTCCCGCTTGTCAGTATAGACAGCGGGGCCACATATAAGAGGCTGTTAAGCGCCTGAACAGCGCAGCCTACCAGAATAACAAACATTGCGAATGATGAGAGGCGCCTGTCCACCGGTTTTAGTAAATCGCACAGGAGAAATGCCCAGACAATATGAAATATAACCCCGATGAGCGACGATGCGAAGCCGAGCCAAATAACTGTTGGTGCCCCAGGATATTGGCCGCCGTAGCAGCGGCGCTACTCATGACAAAAAGCTTGCCCGGAACTATTACCTGGCCGAATGTTGCTGTAAGGGCTTCAAGCAGTTGAGATACGCCGGCCATCCTGGCCTTAAAGCGCGGCGACGTTTGCGCGATCCGTTCCCTTATTTTTGCTGTGTTCATAAAGGCGCCTCTTAAATGTCTGTGATTTTTGAGCGGTTTTATAAATAGACCCCGGAAGGAGCTATTTGTTACAAATAGCTGGGGTAATTTACTGATTATGTGAAGATTATCCTCCGGCTGTCCGAAGTGTGTCACTTCGGACGACTATGCCCGGAGACTTAGTCTCCGGTACCCATTTTAATACGTGAGAAACACGGCATTTCGGTTTGTTGGAGACAACTCCAACAAAGGCGAAAAGTGTCAAGGTCGGGCTGAGCCGATATGCTTACACTACCCTGCATTTCGGTTTTTTGGTGAAAACACCAACAATTACGGATCTGTGGTCTTATCACTCCCGTTTCTGCGCAAAAAGCCATTTCCATAACCCCGGTGTATCACTAACCTGGTTCCAAATGCCATGCCCTTCATCGGGATATTCGGTATATTTCGGGTGCCCGCCTGCTTTCTTTATCGCCGCAATCATGTCCCGCGAACCGCTGATCGGAACATTCCTGTCTTTGGCGCCATGGAAAGCCCATATGGGCATATTAACAATTTTTGATGCAAGTTTAGGGTCGCCCGCCCCGCTAACGGGTATAGCAGCGGCAAACAGATCAGGGTGGCTGCAGATAAAATGCCATGTGCCATACGCGCCAAAAGATACGCCGGTTACGTAACGCCTTTTTACATCAATCCCCGGCTCAGGCAGCGCGATGACGGTTTCATAAATCAATGTATCCAGCGAAGGAAGCCCGGGAACACCTTCCCAACGCTGGCGCTCGGGGATATACGGTACAAAAATAAATGCAGGGTAGGTGCTTCTGTAGGCGTCGGACAATACCTGTGCTGCACCCGCCTCGTAACGGCCATAAGGCAGGCTTACAACCAAAGGATACTTCTTTTGCTTATCATACCCCTGCGGCTTTATTAACAGATAACGCAGGCTATCGCCTTTGCTATCAACAAAGGTTTTGGCCCCGCCGGCCAACCTGATCATTTGCTGCGCCGGTTCGCTGTCGTGATTTCGCCCCCAAAACAGCCCATAGCTTTGGTGGGATAATGACACACCTGTTTCGATACTAAATAAAAAAGCTGCTATAGCCGCGAAACCAAATACACCTGCCAAAGTTTCCTGCCCGGATGTATGCTTGTTTTCGGCCTTTAATGCCCTGATCTCGTCCAGGAAATTCATAATAAAAAAAACATTGATCAAGGCGCCAATCATTTGTGACCATGGCATAATTTTTTGTAAAATGTTACTTATCTGGACATTTTTGGGATTCATGCTTCCAATAAAAGCCGACAATAAAACAAGGCCCAGCAGCAGACCGCAAATTCCGGCCAGCTTTAGCCAGGGTCTTTTCCTTGTATTTGAAAATATAAGGGTTAGGGAGTAACCAACAATGGCACATAAGTAAACAAGGGAAATAGGTAAATAAAAGCTTTGTCCTCCCCATTTTAAAAAAATATAAAAAACGACAGCATAGCCCAGGTTTGCTATTAATACGATGATTCCTGTAAATGAGGCAAACCGGTAGTTATGGTGGTAATAATATTTTAACAACAATATCGACCCCATTATGCCTGTGCTGTTCACCACCAAAAACCATGCAGGATACGCTTCGAGCCAATGAGCTGATCCTCCAATCAGGAACCTGGTTATGCCGTTCAATATGCCGGAGGCCGCAGTTAGCCCTAAAAAAACAATTAAAAGGATGTACAGGCTTTTATTCATCTTTATTTATTATAGTTTTTTGAGATCAAATAGGGCTTACGGGTTGATATGCAGGCTATGCGCATGGAAAGCCAGGGTTACATATACCTGCAATGTACAACTATTAACCAATAGCACAAGCACCGCTGCAGGTAACCTTTGTCTGCGATTTTGCTATGCGGGTAGCCTTTGAAACCTTCCAAATGCCATGATCGATCTTTCTCTCCCCGATTTTTTTTATTCATCCGGGTAATTATTGCCAAAATTCTTACTTTTAAAAATGGAACCAATTGACCACGATAACAAACTAAAGCAGGCGAAATCCATTTTTTTTACAAATCTTGCTTTAAACTTATTCGCTTTATCCATATTTATAAATTCCTTTAAAAGCAGGGTAACCTGGAAGATCATTTGTTCGGGAACTGGCTTTTTCCTCATGTTATTTTTAACCGTATTATTGTTGATCAGGGTACTCAGGTTAAAAAGAGTTTATAAGAGCTAGCCCCATGCTCCCGAATGAAATTTTCTGCCGCCCCGATTTATCGGGGTGGCCCGCATGCTCAATAACCGCCATACAGGCTAACATCCAGTAATTTTCTAATATCAAAGTACAGGCATTTTACTACCTGTAAACCGGCCCCCCGGCAAAATCGCCACGGCAGCGAAAGAACAAGACCCTGCCGGCAGTGCGAAAGGTGTAATTCCCGCCAGGCAACAAACAATTTGTTGAAGAATGAGTTATGTCTTCATTTCAACAACTTGCCTGCAAAAACAAATTTACTACCACGACTGCTTTTGATCCTGGGGCTAACAGCGCTGCTGGCGGTTGAGGGCTTTCTATCATGGCGGCTGCATGCGCTTTCGGGTCGGCAGGAACAGATCAAGTCCGATTATGCAAACGTAAACAGCATTATGCTGGGCTTATTATCGGTAGATAACTGGCAGGATAAGGTGGCGGCTATTGTGAACCACCAGGTAAAGCATTTTAAACTGTCGCCCAAAGAGAAGCGGGAATTACAGGTGGAAGTGGAGCAGGTGCTGTATGCATTGGTAAATAAGGCCGAGGCGATGGTGAATAAACCGCAAAAGTCGCTGGGGGCAAAACTGAAGCAACTGGTAGTAAAAAGTGTTGTAAAAACAGATAAGATCAGGGCGCAGGTGCCCGCCTTCGCCCGGTCCATCATCGCCAAGGTAGATAATCCCAAGCAAAAAGCACAGCTGAGTAACCTGGCGATGAGCAAATTTAACCAAGCGCGGCATACCGACACGCTCGACAGCACGCGGGAAGCCAACCAGTCGCTGATGGGTAGAATGTTAAGGAGATATAACGTTTCATCGCCGGATGCGCTGGTTAAAAAGCAAACCGTTTTACTGGAAAATATTCGCATGGAAACCTTTGCCTACTGTTTTGGTATGCTGGGTTGTATTTTAGCCGTGCTGGCGTGCTGGTGGTTTTTACGCAAGCGCGTGGACCTGCACGGTACCTTATTTGTAATGTCGCTGCTATTTGCGTTCATCCTTTTAGCGGTTGGGTTAACCGCCTCGATGATCGAAGTCGACTGCCGCATAGGGTCCCTGGATTTTGTGCTGTTGGGCCAGCACGTGGTTTTTCAAAACCAGGTGCTGTTTTATGAAAGCAAAAGCATTTTGGGCGTAGTAAAAGTGCTGTTTCAGCAACCCGCCGCCGATTCGATAGGTGTGGGCGTATTGATCCTTTGTTTTAGCATCTTGTTCCCGGTTACCAAGCTGGTTGCAACAGGCGTACACTTGCTGAGCACCCGAAAGATTGCGGAAAACCGGGTGGTCAAATTTTTTGCTTTCCAATCGGGGAAATGGAGCATGGCGGATGTGATCGTGATCGCCATCCTGATGACCTACATCGGCCTTAATGGCTTGCTGAATAACCAGCTGGCGGCCCTGAATATAAAAAGCGATACTTTAACGCTCATCACCACCAATAATACCGCTTTACAGCCCGGCTATATCATTTTTATCAGTTTTGTGTTGTATGGGCTTATCCTTTCAACCATACTTAAAGCCATAACCCCATACGATGCGCACTAAGCTACATAACCTGGTGCTTATTGCCGGGCTGAGTATATTACTGGCCGGGGCGGCTTATTTTGGCTACCAGGTGCATAAATCGGTAAGGCAACAACAGGTTGTAAAACAGGATTACAGCCTGGTAAACAGCATTACTTTCGGGCTGTTTTCCGTAGATACCTGGCGCGACCGTATTGCCGGCGTGATGGACAATCGGATAAGTGGATACAGCATTACTCCGCAGCAAAAAAAAGATATACAGGCCGCAGTAGAAAAGCAATTGCATGCAATGGTGGCTAAGGTGATCAAGGAGATAGACAAACCTCAAAAGTCTATTGTCGGCAAGGCAAAAAAACTGGCTTTTCACATACTAGCTGATTCAGATTCGCTGCAGGCCCAGGTAAGGCCCTTCGCCAGGACCATTGTGCGCAAGGTGAGCAGCCCGTCGAGCCAGGCCCGCCTGAAGGATATTGCTTCCAGTAAGATGAACGAACTGGAAGACCAAACTTTCGACCAAACCAGCGAAGCAAGTGAGCGGGTAACCAAATATATTTACCAAAAATACGGGGTGCATGATACTGCCGGTTTTGAAAAAACGGTTAACCAGCGCCTGGATACGATTTGGGCACTGACGGTTAAAAACACGCTTTTTATGCTGGCCTGTGTGCTGGCGGCGCTGCTGCTGTGGCTGCTGATGCGCAAACAGGTGCATCTGCAAAAAACGCTGTTTGTAATGGCCCTGCTGTTTGCGGGAGTATTGCTGGCGGTAGGGCTAACGTCTCCTGTTATCGAGGTGGACGCCCGCATAAAATCGCTCGATTTTATCCTTTTGGGCGAGCATGTAACCTTTCAAAACCAGGTGCTGTTTTTCCAGAGCAAAAGCATCTCGGGAATTATAACCACCCTGCTTGGCCAGCAAAAGCCCGACGCGGTGACGGTAGGCATCCTTATCCTGCTCTTTATCGTGTTGCTGCCCTTTATCCGGCTAGCCGCCAGGGGTGCACACATGTTTTACAAAAACAGCAAGGTGATCAACTACCTCGCTTTTGAAGCCGGTAAATGGGACATGGCAGACGTGATGATCGTGGGCATGCTGATGACCTTTATCGGCCTGAATGGAATTCTGAAAAGTCAATTAACCGCCCTTAATATCCATACTGCCATTCTGACCACTAACACAGTAAACAACACCTCGCTGCAGCCGGGTTATTTTATATTTCTGGCTTATGTGGTTTTTGAATTGGTGTTATCCTACATTCTAAAGCGAATTGCCCCCGCTTTTGTAAAGCCGAAGAGGCGGTACAGAAAATTTAAGCCGGAAGAAAAATAAATGCTGATATTCCAAGGCATTTAAATTTCATCGTCGGAGGTTATCCGGAACGGGACTCCCGTTGTTATGCCCACGAGGAACGCAGGCTCCTCTGCGAGTTTTGGTTTACCCACAAAAACCAACCAGAACGCCTTGGCGAGTCGGTGAAGAAGTTTCTATCCCTATTATTTGTGGGTTAAGTTAAACCTGCGAGAGACTGCACTGAAACGTGAGCACACGTTTCTTTTGCTTTTCTTTTAGCCCGGGCATGTTGGACAGCTGATGTACGAAAAGGCGAGCAAAATGCAAGCGCAAACCTGTATCAATAAAAAATAAAATTCGGTTTTAAAAAACAAAACCGGCCTTTTCATAAAAAGCCAATTAATCAAAAACACAAAAATAAAAACGATGAATAGGGGGTACTCAATTAAATTAACATAAAATAACATCATTCCCACGACCGTTGGCTGGCCCCGAAAAAAATTATTAAGGGCCACCAACACATTCAGTCCGGATGCCAGTCCGAATACGATCCTAAAAATGATTTTGAATGTTCGCATCGCTTAAAATATTGCGTGTTAAAATTACTTTACCATTGGTAGCAGGGCCTCAGGCAATATGCTTACACAACACCGCATTTCGGTTTGTTGGTGAAAACAGCAACAAAGGCGGAGATTTCAACTAGCGTACAAGCCCCAACTCCAGCGCTATTCATTTATTACCAAGTTCTTCTGCCAGCCCGACGAGCAGTCCTTCAGGCCCGCGGATATAGCAAAGCCGGTACGTGTCCTGGTACTGAACCACTTCGCCAACGAGCTGTGCGCCTTGCCTGCACAGCCTGGCCACCATCTCGTCGATATCGGCTACAGTGAACATCACGCGCAGGTAGCCCAGCGCGTTCACCGGGGCGCGACGGTGATCGGCAACTACAGGCGGGCTGATAAATCGCGAAATCTCCAGCCGGCTATGGCCATCAGGGGTAACCATCATGGCGATCTCGGCGTGCTGGTCGTTAAGTCCGGTAACGCGCCCGACCCACTCTCCTTCAACTGCGCCTCTCCATTCAACTTTCAGGCCAATCTCGACGAAAAAAGCGATAACTTCATCTAGAGATTCTACCACGATGCCAACATTGTCCATTCGCAGTAATTTATTTTTTTCCATAGTTTTAACTCCTTATCAATTAAAAATCATACCCCCCGTAAAATATTTTCCGCAATTAAGTGTTATCGTCGCCGCTTGTTCCCGGCACGGAACGCTGCACCGCGATGTACCTGTGCAATGGCTCGCTTTTTACTTATCGTCCCTTATAAAGGTGGCGTGATGTTTCGTGTCGTTTTCTGTTAAATCGACGGAAATAGAGTCGCCGGCTGCGATGTATTTTCCATTAATTGAAGCAATGTTGCCGTTTGGGTCCTTCATCGTAAACGAAAAGTTATTAGCGTTGACCCTGCCTTCGTTAATGGTTAAAGTGTCGCCTTCGGCCCGGACGGTACCGGTAAGTTTGCCGCCGGCAACATTAAGTACAAAATGGAAGGGGTGATCGTTGCCATCAGGATCTTTCAGCGAACCTTTCCATTTACCGGCCAGCCCGGCAGCAGCCGCCAGGCAAACCACAAAACAGCTTACCAGCGCAGCCATCATAGCTAATTTTCTCTTCATAATTTGGGTGTTTAAGGCGCATAAACTTAACACACGCGCTGCAAAAACAAAAAGCCCTGCTCGTTTTACACAAACAGGGCCTCATTTTCTTCGTCGGGATGAGAAGATTCGAACTTCCGACCTCCAGCACCCCATGCTGGCGCGATACCGGGCTACGCTACATCCCGAGCGGGCAACAAATATATAAAGTATATAAGAAATTTTACGAAAACTTTTTGGGGATCAACCAGGAATGGTCAAGGCCTTACCGGCTGCTCTTTCTTAACACATACTTGCTCCGCATACATTTATAACACCGGTATTTTTTAAAAGGCTGCCATCCGAAAAATACTTTTAACAGCTTACCGCGGTGAACCCCTTCCAAATCCATAGCTGATGTTTGTCCGCATGGGCACAAACCCGGCCGCGGCGCTATTCCTGGCGTTCGATCTTCCTTCATATGGTTTTCCGCCGTTTTTAAGCTGGCGAACAAATACCAGGGGGGGATAATTTATTTGCCCTTTTTTTGCACCATTACCCTGACAGTTTGCAGGATAATACGGAGGTCGGAATTAAAGCTCATGTCGTTTAAATACGCCAGGTCATATTGTAAGCGGGTGCACATTTCGTCGACGTTTTCGGCGTATCCAAATACCACCTGGCCTATGGAGGTTAGTCCCGGTTTTAGTTGGCTGAGTTTTCTATAGTTCGGGTCGCGCTCCATAATTTTCTTTGCGAAATGGCGGCGCTCGGGCCTTGGCCCAACGAGCGACATATCGCCTTTAAGCACGTTCCAAAACTGAGGCAGTTCATCCAGCCGGGTAATTCTCATGATCCTGCCCCAGGGAGTTATCCGGGGGTCATTTTCTGAAGACAGCTGCGGGCCCGCCTTTTCGGCGTCGACATACATGCTTCTGAATTTGTACATGATAAAAGGCTTGCCGAACTTGCCCAAACGCTCCTGGCTAAAAAAAGCCGGGCCGGTTGAAGTAAACCTGGTTACCAGGTAAAGCACCAGGAACAAAGGAAATCCTGCTATCATCGCTACGAGCGAGAAGAATATATCGAAGCAGCGTTTTAATAATAATGTTTGAGGGCTTACAGCGGGACCGGGAACTAATTTTATCACCGGTATCTCTTGTACGTTTTCTTCATTGCCGTCCGGTAACAAAAAAAGGACGGTTGTTACATCCATAGGTAGGGGTTGCATTTCAGTAGTAGATAGTGTTTTATAAAATATTGTTTTTTAATTATTAATTTATTTATTCAATCATTGCGCCAAAGACATCGCTGTTATGATTAAATTTTAATTAGATTTTTGAAAATATTTTTCCAAAATCGTATTATTACGCTATTTGAACCTGGTGCTCAACGGCTTGCAAAATCCCCGGGCGGGGGCAGGCTTATTTTAAAACAGAAACTGATAAAATACCCCGAAAGGAATGGGGCGCTGTTTTGCTTTTATAACAGACAATGTGTAGCCTTTTTGAAACAACAAAAGCCTATTCCCAATAGGAGCTGTGCATGGAAAGTTTTTTCAGGAGGTTTTTGGGCACTTTTTTATAATATCTGCCCGAGGAATATCCGAGCCACTTGGCCAGTGTAGAACCGGCCACACGAAACAAACTTTGCGGATGCTTGCGCGCCATATAGCTTATTTCCGACTTTAAAAACTTTAGCCCTTCCCCGGTGGGGCGGCCATATTTGTCAATAAGCCATTTGTTTTGTTCGTGAAATACCCGGGTGTCAAAGTAGCGTTTAAATTCCTCCTTATAGGTATAGCTGTGCGAGTGGTGCACCAGGGCATCGGCAACGTAGGCCACCTTGTAGCCGGCCAAAAGCAACTTTGCCGAAACAATCGCATCTTCGCCCATAATAGAGTCTGACGGGAAGCCGCCCACCTCGTTCAAGGCAGCTTTTCGGTAAGCGGCAAATGAGTTGGAGCAAAAAAACACCTTGAAGCCCAGTTTATCCTTGTCGTTAAAGCTGCGCACTTCGTGCCGGGTATGATAATTAAACAAGCGGGCGTGGGCCTCCAGCGGGCGGGCGCCACTGTGCGGCAGCTGGCGGCCGTAAGCCAGGCCCACCTGCGGATCGTCAAAAGCTTCAACCAATTTGGCTAAACTGTCTGGCGAGGCTAAAATAGCGTCCTGGGTTAAAAATATACAGATGTCGGCATCGGTAGAAACATTTACCAGCGCCTGCCTGGCGGTACCATGGTTAAATTCGCTTTTGCTGATGGTTATAACTTCGAACCCCGCCGATACCGCCAGCGAAACGGTTTCATCCTTTGATCCTGAGTCGATAATTATTTTCCGTAAGGGCTGCAGTGTTTGTGCTTCGATACTTTCTAATAGTGCCGGCCAGGCTTTTCCGGCATTAAGGGTTGGTATTAAAAGCGCTGTGGTGTAAATGTCCTCCGCCATATCCGTCTCGTTGTTTTATTAATAACAGCACAACAACCGATATGAAAAGTAGTTTTAAATTGAATTCAGCGTAGTGTTTTGTCCATCATATGTTGACGTAGGTCTTAAGTCGAAAGTTCTAAGTAAAAAAAAGCAAAATCCGACTTAAGACTTGCGACTAAAGACTTTTGACTTGACTTTTCGCCTCTTCTAATAAAAAAGACAAAAGGGCATCCCAGTCATTAAAGAATGGGAACTGTGGGATGGTCACCTCATTTTTATCAAAAACCAATTGGTCGTGTGTAAGCATTCGCATCTGATCGGCCAGTTGCCCCGCGTCTTCGGAGTTAAAGAACTTGGCTTTGGGGTAGTCGCTGATATTTTCGCGGGCATAGGGCAGATCAGCCAATAAAATGGGCTTATTAAAAGCTTTAAACTCTGATATCGGTAAACCCCAGGTCTCCAGCTTTGAGGGAAATATCATGCAGTCAACTTTTTCGTAAAGCTGTTGTATCACGCTGCGGTTTTGAATGCCGATAAACTTTACGCTTTTTACATGTTTAAAGCGTTCAAATATCTTTTCAGCATAGGTGTTTTCGGTGCCATTTAAGGTAATTATCACTTCAAAATCATTTTCGCCGGCTTCCAGTTTTTGTGCAGCCTGGCATACCAGTTCAAAGTTTTTAAATATGCGGGGAAAGGATGGATAGAAGAAAGTGGCCTTTTTAAAATCAATACCCAGGCTGTCTAAATTTTCATTCCCCACCGCGATGTAACCGGCTGATTGCACCGGGTAAGCAACAATGGTGTTAACGCCGTACATTTTTTCAAACGCGTTACGCAGCCAATTTTGCTGAACGATTACATAACGGTTTTTTTTTATGTTGATACGGTATAAGTATTTATAAAATATACAGAACAGGGAAAAGGTTGTGTCGTAAAAAAATCGCTTTACATCCAGCTTGTAAAACGGCGAGGCATTGTGGCAATATACTGCCTGGAAATTACAATTTACATCAGGCGTCATGTCATGAAGCGACAACCACAGATCCGGTTTCAGGTCATCGGATATTTTCTTGCTTTCAAAATATTCAAACTTTACGCGTTTTCGCCAGGCAGACTTTATTTCGGGAAATTCAATAAAAACGAAGCCCGGTTCATCAAGAAAACCACTGACCAGCTTCCTGTCATGAACCAATACCGTAACTTCCAGGTCATATACACTTTTAAGGTTTGAGAACGACTTCAGCGCATCATGCAATACGCTTAATATCCCCCCTTCAACCAAATTAACCCCCGAAACAACAACTTTTATCATACCTGAATTATAGCGCTACCCCTAAATTATAATTGTCGCCTTTTGGCAATAGCTGATTTTTTTTGGCGGCAACCGCCCGTACTTTCAACAAATAATAAGTAAAAACAAAAAAGTACATCTCGGGCGAGAAGTAATGCCCCTCCCTGAATAATTTGTAAAAAAAATAAAGCAGTATGGCTCTTGATAGCTTGTAATCATCGCCATAACCCGAATAGTTTTTTATGATGAAGAGCAGTATCCCCAAAAACCCGATCAACCCCAGCTCAGATAAGGACCTGAGCGCCAGCGAAGCCGCATCAGTCGAATTTAGAAAGAACAGGTTATCGTTATCTTCGTAACTCTCGATACCGATTATCTGGTAAACGTATTTATTATAGCTGATAGGATGCGAACCTATGCCACGGCCTATTAAAGGGTTAGATTTAAGCGCGCTGAAACTCACATAAAAATTACTCGCCAACGCCAGCGTGCTTGCGTTTACACTAGTGGAAACCTTAAAATCGTTTACGATATCAATGGTGTCATCGGCCCTTAGTTTTACGTTATCGCTAAAGGTGTATGCTAAAAATGCCACCAATACCGAGAAAAACACCAGTCCCCCGGTTACCATAAGATTGACTTTTCGTTTGATCAATATCAGGCCCAAAAGCATTAATATGTACCCGATTGACGAAACGCTTAACAATAAAGCCACTAAAATGATGATGAATTTAAATTTGAACCGTTTGAAATTAACCAGGTAATAATAATAGGAGGGAATTATGATGCCGCAAAAATGTGCCGGCTCCAGCAGCAGGCTATGCAGGCGGTAATCGCTGTCGAAGATGACCAGGATAAAAAATAAGGGTATCCCGATAAGGGATAAAATGAAGCAGAAGTTACAGTATTTTTCAAAAATAGTTTCCAGGTCCCAATCGTAACATAAAAGGAAATTATAAAAATAAATACCCATAAAGGCTATCCCAAACACCTGGAACGCCACGCCTGAGAGTGAGTTGCTGTATAAAAAAACCGTTAGTATGCCGGTTAATAAAAGGTAAATGAGGGTAAAAAGCCAAAACCGTGGAATGGTTATGTCCTTTTTTTCCATTTTTATCAGGAAATAGTTAACAAATACGATTACATAAATCAGCTTAATATCAAAACCATATCGCACAAATAATGCTTCGGAAAATATGCCGGCAAGCGTACTATATAAAAGATAATTCTTCATTCAGCAGCTATTTATGTTTCCTCAGTTTTCGAAGGTAAAACATACCTAAACCAACGTAATAACGAAGATAAGCCCTGGCTGCAGGCACCTTTTTGGAAGTTAATTTGGCTTTCAAAGCCTCGTCAAACAAAAACCGGCCACCGCTGCTTATCCCTCCTTCGCGCATTTTTATGGTTATCGCATCCAGGAAGCCTGCCTTTAAATTCCGGCCTGCCTTTAATAACAAGGCGTAGTCTCCCGCGCTCCGGTACGACTCGTCAAAATGTCCGTATTTTTCGAAAAGTTTCCGGTTATGAAACATACCGCCGTGATTGGTCGTCATGTAATAACTGAATTTTGGCCAGCTCCATTTTTCGCCTGCCAGGTTTAATAAGTTGAGTTGCTGATCAACAATTTCAATTTTGGATGAAATAAAATCCAGCTGATCATTGCCCGGAGCACTGTTGATATATTTTACATATTCGCCAATAGCATCCGGGTAATAAATATCGTCGGCCCCTAAAAAAGCGATCCAATCGCCCACTGCAACTTTTAGCGCTTTGTTCCAGGCGTTGTATATCCCTCTGTCGGGTTCACTTATCCAGTACTTGATTTTGGCGTTGTATTTTTTCAATACGTCAACGGTCCCGTCGGTTGAGCCGCCATCAATAATGATGTATTCAATATTGGGGTAGCTTTGGTTAATAACGCTATTTATGGTTTGCTCAATAGTGTTTACGGCATTAAAAGATGATGTAATAATACTTACCAGGGGCTGTTTCATGACACTATTGCATTTCTTATAAATTTGGCCGGGTTGCCTGCCCATATTTCGGCGGCCGGCACACTTTTAGTTACAACGGATCCGGCGCCAATTATTGAGTTTTCACCTATTGTCACGCCTTTTAAAATAATGCTGTGTGCCCCGATAAAAACATTGTCGCCTATTATTACCGGCCCGGTTTCAACATTGCTTTTATCCTCGGGAATTGCACTCCTTTTGCGGCAATCCAATGAGTGAAAATCGGTGTCGTAAATAACCGTATTGCCTCCAATTTTTACATTATCGCCAATAACAATATTACTGTGGCATACTATTGCCGCACAACTGATGCCCACATTGTTACCAATGGTGAGCTGAGCATTTGGGCCCACCATAAAATAGCACCGCTGCTGCCTGCCGATCATATTATAGTATTTACCGCTGTTTATAGTAACTTTTTTGCCTATGCTGAAGCGCCCTTTTAGGTTAACGTTTATTAAAGGCCGGCCGTTAGCCGTAAAATCATTATAAAACGACACGCCGTTAAGTTTAAATTTAAACCAGGTTATTAGCCACGAAAAAAATATATCTATTGTATAAAGCGTACGTTTAGCCATTTTATACAACACCCTCAATACCTGCATAACAAGGAAATTTTAATCCTCAAATTGTTTTTGAAAATTGACAAACTCGCCAACCGACCAAAATTTGGTGATGTTACTTTGTATCCAATCTTCATCTTTATCCCACCATTTTATTTTTAAAAGCGCCTCTATCTCATCATCATTAAACCTTTTCCTGATAAACTTTGCCGGGTTGCCCCCAACAATTTCGTAGGCGTTCACATGCTTGCTTACTACTGAATTTGCGGCTACAATTACGCCATCGCCTATGGTTACCCCGTCAACAATAACACAATTTGCGCCTATCCAAACATCGTTGCCTATTTTAACCTCAGCACTGCTTTTATAATTATTGCCCGAAACAAAGTTTTTAACAAAATTCGGCTGATCATTAAATGTCGACGGGTGTGTGCTAACGTATTTTGAGGTGGGGTGTTTGCCCGGCGCTATTTTTACATTTGGGCCGATAGAGCAAAACTTGCCAATTACTGCATTGTTTATTGCGCAGTGTGCAGCGCAGTAGGTAAAGTCGCCCAGGGTACAATTGGCGACTGATGAATACCGGCCGAGCCAGTTATAATTCCCGAAATGGCTGTTGCTAACCATGCATTTATAGGATATGCGCAAATGTTTGCCCCAGTTTTTTATTTGATAATACGATTTCTTGGCAAGCCACTTAAAGTATCCGCCTGCAGGGTTGGTAAAAAAGCCGAAATCGATATACCTTTTAAACATATTTTTTGCAATTGCCAATTAAACGCCCCGTATCTCCGCTACTTTATATCGTACAAAATAATAGCCCGTTATCGCCATGATCACCAGGAGCGCAATGGGGTCGATAATTTTGAAATTTGCTTTAACCAGGCTGATATTTAACAAAACGATGCTTATCAGTATAAAAAAAAAATAAACGTCGGTTGATTTGATCACCGATCTAAAACCAAGCGCATGGTCTTTATTGAAATAAAGCAACAGGTAAAACGAGGAGGTTATTACCGCGAAAAACCAGGCGCAAACCACGCCATATCCACCCCAAAAGTGGCCCATTACAAAACCTGCCGAAACGTTTAAAACACACAATAACACGTGTGTCCGGATGAGCACATTCAGATTTGCCTTTGCAACATAGTAAAAATAGGAGGGCGAGATGAGCAGGTTGATAAACGTGCTAAAGGCCAGTAAGATCAGGGTAAAATAAAATACCGGCTCATAGCGCCCTATCCAGTACAGGGAGATCAGCCGGCCCGCCGGAACAACGAGGCACACCATCGTCAATGAGAAAAACAAAACGTTCGAAAATATTTTTCTGTAAAACACCGGAACATCCGTTTTCGTCACATTAACCAATACCGGCACCAGGCTTTGGGTTGCGCTCACGATTACCCCGCGCGCCTGTGATAATAACCTGTTCGCCATTTCGTAATAACCGGTAAAGGCCATGCCTCCAAACTTGCCGAGCAGGATTTTTATGATCGGGTCGTTAACCATGGTTGCCAGGGAGATGAACTGGAACTTCATCCCATAGCTGAATATCTGTTTAAATATCGCCTTGTTCCAGGCCCATTTTAAGGGGTTAAATTGTAAACGGAAAATAATTAGCGTTAAACAGGTTAATAAAGTAAATGCCGATTGTGCTACCTGCGCAAAAGCAACACCCAACAAATGGTAATGCGGCACAAGCACGTAGGTGCCAATAAGCAGCAAAATGGACGACAGGCTGAAGACCATATTGCGGATGTAATTGCGCTGCATGCCGTCGAGCACGGACGCATATACTCCATTTACCGCATTTATGATTAAACAAATAAGGGAATAAGGTAATATGGCCAGCCCGTCTTTTATATACCTGGCTGGTAATACCGCTGTTAATATAAGGTGCGCACAGGGGTATATTATGGCCGCAATTAAAATGAATAACAGTGTTAAAAAGATAGTTGCCGTGAATATAAGCTGCTTGATTTTAGTTTCATCGTTCTCGGCTTTGTACAAGGCCACAAACCTGATCACCGAGTCGGCCACGCCAAAGTTGGCCAGGTTTGCAAGCGATGATGTTGACAGCACAACCGACCACACGCCCAATATCTCTACCCCAAGCCTCGACAGGAGATACCGGTATAAAAGGAAATATACCAGCCCGATAAAAATGACCTGTGCCCCTGATGTTGTGACATTTAAAAGAACCAGTTTTTTCCTGCCTTCCATTTAAACCCCGCTTAATACCCTTTTTAACAATAGCCAGCAAGTGATAAAAACCAGGCCTATAAAGAAACCGATAATAATACCTTTTACTTTGCTTACCTTATCGATCGGCAGCGGCAGTACGGGGCTGTCAATAACCTGGATCAGTGGCTTTTCCTGCCGCAGGTTTATTTTTGCTATCTCCAGGTTCTTAACAATTTCGGCGTAAACAGCCGAGCTTGCCTGTACATCCACCTGCTTTTTTTGTGACGGAACGCGTAAACTTTGCAGCATCGGGTTTGCATTTGGCGCGGCATCGCTGGCATACGCCACGCCGCTTATTGATGCGTTTAACATTTGTTTCACGCTATCCGCCTGGTGCTGTAAAATCTGTACGTTCTGATAACTCTTTTTTGTTTTGGTGTCTACAAAAAAATCACTCACCGTTTTAACAAGCGTGGTGGTAAATTCTTTGGCAAAAAGCTCGTCTTTGGAGTTAAAGCCGACATCAATAATGCTCAACTTTTTGTCGGGTTTAATTACCGCCAGGTATTTCTTGTTAAAAATGTCAACTATGTCGGTGATGATGCTATCCTGGTGGCGGTTAAACTTTTCTGGGTCGCCTAAAAAAGCAACGGAGTCGATGCCATCATGTTTTTTCCACTTTGGGCGAAGTTTATTAAATTCGATATACCGGTCAATCAACAACTGGTTTTTACCGTTAATTTCTACTTCGGATAGTAAGGTCTTTTCGATCATTAACCGCGATTTATAAAGTTCAATGATATTATCTCCCTGGAAAAGATCTCCGTTACCGGCAACATCAATGCCGGCCAGTGCAGCCAAACCGGCATACTGTCCAAGCCCTCCGCCTTTACCTCCATCATCCAAAACAAAAGTGCAAACGGCAATATAAGTTGGCTTTTTAAGTATGGCGTACGCTAATCCGGCACCAGCGCCGGCTATTGAAATAACTACAATTAATATCCACCTGCGCCTTAAATAGGCGAAAGCAGACTTGATGGAAGCAAAAATATCTGTTACTGAAACTTCGTTTGAAACATTTATTTTCCCCCGATTATCTTCTTTATTCATGGATTTTGATCAACTGATTACAGGTATCCCATCTTTATTTGCGCAGGCTTATAATTCCCAGTACAACAGCGACAATAGAAGCAAGCCCCGACGTAATGCCGATAACTTCCGTGGGCGACAGGCCGCGCCTTACGGGTTTTTTGGGCACAAATATTTCACTGCCGGGCTTTACTTCCGGATGGCTGTTAAAAAACAAAAATTTGCGCGTGCCTTTTACCGTTCCGTTGGGATAAACTATGTATGCCCGCCCTTTTAGCGCATCGGGAGCATAACCACCGGCATTCAGCACATAGCCTTTAAACGATTCGCCTTTATCATAAACGATGGCGCTTGGGTAAAGCACTTCGCCGTTTACCCGTACTATCTGCTCCTGTTTGGGTATGCGGATAACATCGCCGTCGTCTACGATCAAATCGATACCCGTGCCCGGTTTTTCCAATATGCCCTGCAGGTTAATCCCCACATAATCGTTCCGCTGTTGTATTTCTTCATTGCTGGTCGAATCCTTGTACCGCTGCTTTATCCTTTGCAGGCGTGCAACCCGGTCCTGGTTAATTTCGGCGGTATCTGCTTTAGTTTTATCCACGCCCAGGATAGCAATATTTTCGCGTTTTAACGTGCCGCCCTGTACATCGGCATAAGCGGTTAATCCCCCGGCGCGCGCAACGATGTCGGATATCTTTTCGTTTTTCTTCCGGATGGTATAATATCCCGGGTATAAAACTTCGCCTTCCACTTTCACCGTCTTTTGTTTTTCATAGCCGGGCAGCGTATAAACGGAAACGATATCAAATGGCTTTAAGGCGAATGTTTCTTTCCCGCTTAAAACCGAATCAACATTAACCTTAAATACCGTAGCTACTTCCGTGTTCTTTTGCATCGGATCGGAATTCGAGACGCGCCTGGCCACCTCGATGCGTGTGGGGCTGGCGCCCTGCGAAAAGCCGCCGGCCCTTATAATCAGGCCTTCTACGCTCATGCTGTCATTATAGGCGTACTCACCGGCATTGCGCACTGCCCCTTTGATCGATACCGTATAGTTATCGCGGAGATCAAATATGGATGCGATGTTCACCACGTCCTCCCGCTGTAACCCGATGTCGGCTGCCGTTTTGTTTATTACATCCCGCAGGTTAAAAGGGACAACTTCGGTGGTGTTGTCTGATTTTAGCCGCACGATCGACCCAAGTCCCATAAACGCGTCTTCCTTTAACCCGGCTGCTTTGCTGATCAACTGCGTCAGGGTTAACCCCTTTTGCAGCTCATATTCCCCCTGCCTGAAAACGGCCCCCTGGATGGTTACCCGGTTTTCGTAGCGGTTTAACACCGCGTCGACAGTATACACATCTCCGCGAAGCGGGACATAATTTTTAAAGTCGGCCTCGGCTATATCGGTGATGCGGCGCTGCTGGTCGCTGATCTGCGAAACTTTTATAAGCGCCGTATAGGCCTTATCGGTAAAGCCCCCTGCGTAGCGAATGATATCCTGCAGGGTTTCGCCGGGCAGAGGCTCAAATATGGCAGGTTTTTTTATCTGTCCCTGTAACTCCACATGCATGCGATAGGCAGGCACACGGATGATGTCCTGATCCTGCAACCCGATATTCCCCTGCTGGTCGCCTTTGGTTAAAAAATCGTAAATATCCAGCGTGCGCAGGATACGGCCGTTGCGAATAATTTCTATACTTCTGAATGAGCCATTATCCCCGGGGCCGCCGGCGGCGTATAATGCGTTGAAAGCAGTGGCCAGCGACGGCAGCGTATAGGTGCCGGGCTTGACCAGCTCGCCCACCATGATCACTTTTATACTGCGGATATTGCCCAGGCCAACCTCCACGCTGGTGCCGTTGCCAATGGCATAGTGATTGGCGATCAGCCTGCGTTTGATCTCTGCTGTCGCCTGCTCTATCGTTTTGCCGCCCACGTTTATCAGGCCGACTCCCGGGATATTGATGTTTCCTTCTGGGGATACGTCCAGCCGCCAGTTGGCCAGCGAATTACCATACACGTTGATGCTCAGTTGATCCTCAGGCCCCACGATATAATTATGCGGCGTAGCCAGCTTCAGGTCGGGCGAGAAGTTCAGGCTGCTGTTCCTGAATATATCGGCCCCGAATATTTTTGACTTCAGTTTATAGATCGAATCCCGCGCCGGGCGGCTTAACTGGTCGCTGTCAGGCTGGTAATTCAGCTTGCGGCGAAATTGCGTGGTATCCGCCTGCGACTGATTAGCCTGGCTGCCGGCGTTTCCGCCCGATCTTCTGAAAGCATTGATCCTGTCCTGCAGCTTGGAGGCCTCGGTGGCAGGAAGGCCTTTGCTTTCGGCCACCTGTATCAGTTGGGCATCCGACACGCCGGATGCTGCAGCCTGCTGAACCAATTGTTTGATCTGCGCATCGGAAAGGTCGTCGACCCTCACATTTGAAAGGTCGGACGGCAGGCTTTGCGCCCTGGCCGGAGAATGGGCAACGCAAATAACTAAAAAGATAAGCGCAAGGGTTTTAAATACTAATTTGTACATAGGTAAAATTAAAAACAACCGGTTATGCCTGTTTACCACGGGCGCGGCCTGATAGTGTACAATTTAGTAGTCATATTGTTTGCGAAACGAGCAATTTTTGGCAGGAAGGGGGTTGGTTCCGGGGTTAAAAAAGAGCTTCCCCCCGTTAGAAAATGGGGGGGGGCAAAGTGGAGTATCTCGGATCACGTAGCGATGGGTTTAAAACCCATCGCTACGGAAGGGGCGACCGATGTTTTCTAAAGGCGGCGCTAAACAAGTAACTAATTGGTATAAATGGTGCTGCTGATGGAACGCGATTAACTGCGTAGCGATGGGTTTAAAACCCATCGGCTATAAAAAATGCCTCAACAAACTTAAAAAAGCGATTGCTCGGGTCTCCCACTAAGCGGGAAGAATTCAGGATTTTATTAGGATCAGATCACCATCATCAAACCCTGCTGTCATCGTTCTGCCGGCAAAAAGCAGATTACCTGAATCTGAACCAGAGAGTTCCTTGAGCGACGCAACTACTATATCCAATACACCCTTCCATTTCAGTCCGGTGGTAAATTCGCGGGGTATCAGCAGGTATTTAATTTTTCGTGGCGGCTGGTAGTCAATCTCCCCGGCCCAGTCGTCATCGTTCGGGTCATACACTTCAGCCCCGGTAAGGTAAACCATATAGCCTTTATCTGAATTTAACATGCCGAAATTAAGCGCGGTAATATTCGCGCCGGGCGGGTGTTCCTGCCCGATTATTTTTAACCAATCTGATAAAACGTCGCTTAATTTCATTTAATTTGATTGTTGGCCGAAAAAATGCTGTCGTATAAACCTACAAATTTGTTGTTAACTTATTATGAATTTTTTGATGACACGCACCGGGAAACTTATTGTTACGATCATCCTTTTAGCAGCCACCTGTATCGCAGTGGGTTGTAAAAAACATACCTCGCCGCCGGTTATTCCCGAAACCATTACATCCCTTAAGGCCACCGCCCCGTTTCCAATGGGTTCGGCCGTTGTTTCAGACCCATTGCAAAACAACTATTCGTACCAGGGAACGGTGCTCAACGAGTATAACAGCATTACCTCCGATTATGAATTAAAGTTCGACATCATCGAACCACAGCAGGGTCAATTTAATTATGGCCCCGGAGATTTCATGGTGGCCTTCGCTAACCAGCACCACATCCGGATGCACGCCCACAATTTTATATGGCACCAGGCGCTGCCCAATTGGGTGCTCAATTTCAATGGCGACTCGCTGGCCTGGGAAAACTTGTTTAAAACACATATCCAAAGCGAAGCCACGCATTATAAAGGCCAGGTAGCATCGTGGGATGTGGTAAATGAAGCCATCCGCGATGATAGTGGCCAGATGCGTAACCAGGACGGCACGCCCGGCGACGGCACCGGCAGCATCTGGCGCCGGCATTTAGGGCCCGATTATATTGCACGAGCGTTTCAGTACGCCCACGCAGCCGACCCAAAGCCCCTTTTGTTTTATAACGATTATGGCCAGGAGTGGGGCGGTGTAAAACTCGATTCGCTGATCGCGCTGGTCACCCATTTAAAAAACCGTGGAATACCCATCAGCGGCGTAGGCATGCAAATGCATATTGATATTAACGTTGATACTGCGGGGATCACCAGGGCCTTAAAGAGATTGGCGGCAACGGGGTTGATGGTGCATATCTCTGAGCTGGATATTTCGGTAAATCCGGGTAATGATCCTAATATCGTCTTTTCCTCCACACTGCAACTAAAACAGGCTGATTTGTATCAATTTATTGCCGAAACCTATCGCGCTTCGGTGCCGCCGGCACAGCGTTACGGGATTACCACATGGGAATTTTATGATGCTGGCAGCTGGATACCGCAGTTCTTCCACCGAAAGGACTGGCCATTGCCGTTTGATTCGGATTTTCATAAGAAGCCGGCGTATTATGGACTGCTGACGGGGTTGAAGGATTAAGGCGAGCTTGATTGGGCTGGGCGCGAACTGCAACCAGAGGGAATGCAATAGCGGTAATGTCAGCGGGTAGACTCACCCGGTCATCGCTGCGCTTGACCACCCTCTCTTCGCCTGCGGCGGAAAGAGGGTAAAAACGATTAAAACCAATTTGCAGCGACCCTCTTTCCCGCGAAGCGGAAGAGAGCGTCGACCAGCGAAGCGTAGTCGGGGTGAGTCTACCCGGCGGACATTGCCGTCAATGTGAATCACTTTTCCAGCAATTCGTCTATTTTTTCAACCAGTTCGCCAATATTAAAAGGTTTATTGATAAAGGCATCAAAGCCGAACTTTCCGAAGGAAACAGCCAGCTCGGGATAGGCCGAAATTAATATCACAGGGATGTGGCAGGTATCTTTATTGCTTTTTACTTTTTGGCAGATCACCCCACCGTTCTGGCCGGATAATAAAAAATCGGTCAGGATCAGATCCGGTTTATATTGTTCTATGGCGGCCAATATGTCGTCCGTGTCGCCTATTGCGGCAACGCTGAATTCGTTATACTCCAACACGGTCTCAAGGACTTTTAAGATATCTTCGTCATCCTCGATGATCAAAATTTGCTTCGCCATAGTGTCTGCTTTGCTGAATCTCATAAGTAAAAGCTATTACGATTGAAAAATGAATGCCTTGCTTGTAATCAATTCCATTACCCGGCACCAGGGAACGGCAAAACGCAATTGTTTTTTAGTTAAACGCGTTTAATCAGGGAGAAATTATGTCGCCTTGCATAAATCAGTGCGATGTAAGCCGGCCCTGATTTTTTAGCATTGTGAAACACAATACGCCTTTATACGAAACGGGCCGGGTTAGGGTTACGTTTTTTTTGAGAAAAGCGAAATAAAATGTTTGTTTAAAAACACCATTCGTAGGGGTGCCGCTGTTGTTTAATCAACAATTTTTATCTTAACAGAAGTTCCATCCGGTAGATCTTTAATCTGTTCACATATTTGACCAGTTAAAGCGAAATGAACATTTAGATCAATTGGCTCAAGGTTGTCCACGCTGTACTCTCCACCAATAACAGGAATCTTTTTAAAGCTGTAAACCTGGTCTCTTCCTAAGACTTTTCCGGCGACGATTAACCGTTCAATCAAAGATGGTAAAAACCAATTGTTTATATTATCCTCATCTTTTAATAACGCCTCAAACTCTTTGCGGCTATTCGCCACCATGTTCAATGTACCGATGTCCGTGGCCAGCCAGTAAACCATTCCATTATTTCCTTCCACAAACATATCTCCCATTTTAGAGATAAAAAGGACTTCTTTAATATCGATATCAAGCCATTTCCAGCTCTCACATAGTTCGGCCATGTCAAGGTGTGCCGTTTTTACGGTAAGGTCATCTAGCAGTAGATTCATTCTTCGTTCGGTAAAGGTTGTCCTATCATTTCTTTAAATCGGCATTCAGTACTGTTTCATGAAGTGAAAAACACTGTTCCATATTAAAACTAAGGTAAAAAATTTTATATCAAATGCTTGATTTGGCGTTCCCTCTTTAAACCGGCTCCAAACCATGCTGTTCTTTCAGCATAGTCTCATGCCGCTTTTTTAGCTTCTCTTTATGCAGGTAGCGCCAATGCATACCCGCCAGCGCAATGGCGGCAACACCCTGTCCCAATACCACGTTAGTGGGCGCCACATGTTCGGCAACCCAGCCGATGAACAATCCGCCCAAAGGCTGCATGCCAAAAAACACCATGGCATAAGCACTGATCACCCGGCCGCGCATCCTGGGATGGGCGGTAGTTTGCAGCAGGGTATTGGTCACGGTTATCTGCGACATCATGCCAAAGCCCGCAATTACCGCAAAAAGCAGGGCAAGCGGGTAAATGTGCTCGTGCGAAAAAAGAATAAGCCCGGCGCCGAATACGATGGTATTGATAAACAACACGCGCCGCAGATCGGTCCCGGCTTTTAGCGAGGCCAGGAAAATAGCTCCTGCAAAAGCGCCAAGCCCAATGGAACCGTCAATAATGCCGAAAGTGCTGGCTGTGCCTTTAAAATAATCGCGGGCGTAATAAGGAATGAGCACGGAATTGAAAGGCAAAACCAACAGGCTCATAAAGGCCAGGATAATCACCAGCGAACTGATAGACGGTGTGCGTGTGATGTAAACCCAGCCCTCTACAATCTCGCCCCAAACATCTTTTTTATGCGGCTTTGGTATATACTCCGGCAACTTCATCATCATCAGCGAGATGATCACCGCCACAAAGCTCAACGCGTTAAGTAAAAAACAAACACCGTCGCCAACGCTGGCTATGATCAGGCCGGCCAGCGCCGGTCCCGCTATCCGGGCAAAATTTACCATGGACGAATTCAGTGCCAGGGCGTTGGGTAATGATTCCTTATTATCCACCATATCGTATACCAGGGATTGACGCGCCGGAACATCAAAGGCATTAATAATGCCCAGCACTGCGCTCAGCACAAGTATTTCCCAAACTGCGTAATGATTAAACAGGATCAGCGTGGCCACCAGTACCGCTTGTATCAGCGAAGCCACCTGTGTGGTAAGCAATACCCTGAACTTATTATACCTGTCGGCAACCGCACCGCCAACTGATGATAAAACAAACGAGGGGATCAAACTGCAAAAAACCGATACCCCAAGCATTAATTTTGAATGCGTAGCGGAATAGACGACCCAGCTTACCGCCGTTTTTTGCATCCAGGTACCGATGAGCGAAACGCCCTGGCCCATAAAATACAAGCGGTAATTGCGGCTGCTAAATGCCCTGAATGTCCGGATTCCTTTTATACTTTCTGCAGTCATTTAATTCCCTTCTTTTTTATTTAAACTCCACCAGCTTTATCAACGGCACAATCACCTGCTTAAGTAATTGCCGCTCCTCCGCCGTGCAGGCTTGTGCTATTGCCTGTTGCAGCCATTCGTCACGTTCGTGCTTAAATTGCTGGAATATATTTTCGCCTTCGGCGGACAGGGAGATATTCACCTTCCGTTTATCGGTTTCCGAAGGAACGCGGATGATATAACCCATTTCAAACAAATGGTTCAACACCTGCGACATGCTCTGGTTGGTGATCATCTCCATCGCCGCCAGCTCGCTGGGCAGCAATGCCTTGTGCTGGTATAAGGAGCTCATGGTCGAGCGTTCGGTCAGCGAAAACTTCTGGCCGGTAGGTGATTCTTTCCTTAACTTCTTTACCAGCTTATTTATGGCCGCCCGCAGTTCCGGGACAAATTGAACATCTTCTTGCTGATCCATTGTAAATTGTAAGTTAAACTAATAAGTTTACCTTACAAAATTATCGATTGGCTTGATTTTTATTATCATGGGTTTGTAAGAAATTCGTAGGGACGCAAAATTTTGCGTCCTGGACTCTCTACCCCGGCAGTTTCTCTAAATTCCTATATCCTTTTCGAGACGCAAAATTTTGCGTCTCTACGAAAAAAACACCCACACACATTAAACCCTTGCCTTTTCCGTTAAGTTGTTTAGCTTAGTGCTTAAATATGTCGTCTGCCGATAATTATACTTTACTGATCGGAAAGATCAACCTCTTTATCCGCAAATATTACTTTAACAAGTTTTTGCGGGGGCTCATCTTTTTGGGTGCAGGCTTGTTTTCGGCGTATGTGGTGATCACGGTGGGCGAGTATTTCGGGGATTTCAGCAGCACGTTCCGCACCATTCTTTTTTACTTTTTCATTGCTTTAAACCTGGGTTTTATCGGCTGGCTGATATTACCGCCACTGCTGGCCTGGGCTAAAGTGGGTAATTCCCTGACGCACGACCAGGCTGCGGAAATTATCGGCACACATTTCAGCGATATTAAGGATAAACTGCTCAATACCCTTCAGCTAAAAAAACTTGCCGACCAGGACCCGGCGCACCGGGCGCTGATTGAAGCCAGCATCGACCAAAAAATTGAAAAGCTAAAGCCGGTTAGTTTCCCATCAGCCATTAACATTCGCGAAAACAATAAATATTTAAAGTGGGTGATCATGCCGGCCGGTATTATTTGCATCCTGGCTTTTGCCGCGCCGACCATATTAACCGAGAGCACCAAAAAACTCCTCCGGCACAACGAGTATTTTGCGCCGGTTGCGCCGTTTAGCTTTGTGCTTCAAAACAAGTCATTGTCAGTTGTGCAGGGCGAAGATTTGAAGCTTGACCTAAAGCTTCAAGGCAACCGCATGCCGAACGATGTATACGTGGAGACCGGCAGCAATACTTTTAAACTGGATAAGGATAATATTACCCGCTTTCATTATTTGTTCACCAATCTTCAGCAAAACACATCGTTTAGATTAAGCGCCAACGGCTTTAGTTCGCAACCCTATGAGATCAAAGTTAACCTGCGCCCGGCGTTGCTGCATTTTGATGTGGATTTGAATTACCCGGCGTATCTGCATAAAAAAAATGAAAGGCTGGCCAACGCCGGCGACCTGACTATCCCGGCTGGCACCGAAGTAAAATGGAATTTCCACACCCAAAATGCTACCGGCCTGCGTTTTGAAATGAATGGGATTTCGGGCGCTGTTTCCAATGCCGGCGCTGATCTTTTTGAACACCACGAAAGGATCCTGAAAAACTCTGTCTGCAAAATAACCCCGGTAAACAGCCAGGTAAGCCGCAGCGATTCGGCCAGCTACCGATTAAGCGTAATAGCCGATGAGCCGCCAACCATCACCGTGCAGGAAAAACAGGATTCGATCAGCATCAAGGCCATGTATTTTAATGGCAGCATCCAGGACGACCATGGTTTTTCGTCGCTTAACTTTAACTACCGTGTTGGCGACCCAAATGATAAGGCACACCAAAAAGTCTATAGCAAGCCGGTAAAGGCTGAACTGGGCCAAACCCAATCCAACTTCTTTTACTACTGGAATTTAAAGGATATGGGCATCAACCCCGGCGACCAGGTAACCTATTATTTTGAAGTGGCCGATAACGACGGCGTAAACGGGCCAAAAAAAGTGCGCTCGCCGGAACATACCATCAACATCCCTGACGCCAATGAACTGAATAACCAGCTGAACGAAGGCACCGAGGTGGTGAAGCAAAAAATGGAGTCGGCGGTAAAGCTGGCAGGGCAGATCGAGAAAGAGTCGCAGAAGCTGAACCAGATGCTGCTGGATAAAAACAACATGTCCTTTGATGAGAAAAAACAAATACAGGACCTGCTGCAAAAAAAGAAGGACCTGGACGAGCTGGTAAATGACATTAAAAACGAAAGCCAAAAGAACTTATTTAACCGCCAGCAAAACCAGCAGCAAAATACCGAGCTTACCCAAAAGCAGCAGCAAATGCAGCAGTTGCTGGATAAGCTGATGGACCCCAAAACTCAGGAGATGCTGGAACGCCTGCAGCAAATGCTGCAGCAGGATCAAAAAGAATCAACGCGCGATCAGCTGGGCAAAATGCAGATGGATAATAAAAACCTGCGCAAGGAACTCGACCGCATGCTGGAGCTTTACCGCAAGCTGGATTTTGAGCAAAAGCTGAACCAACAGGCCGAGCAGTTAAAAAACCTTTCGAACGAGCAGCAGCAACTTTCTGAACAGGCCAAGCAGCCGGGCGCTGATCCGCAAATGATGCAGATGGAGCAGAAAAACCTGAACAAGAATTTCCAGGATATTAAAAAAAACCTGGACAACCTGGACAAAACCAACCAGCAGGCTGAGCATAAACAGGACTTTCAAAATCCGAAGCAGGAAGAGCAAAGCATAGAGCAGCAAATGGAAAAAAGCGCTGAAGAGCTGGGTAAAAACGATACCAAGAAAGCCTCCCAATCGCAAAAACAAGCCGCTGACCAAATGAACCAACTCGCCGACAAAATGCAGCAAAAAGAGCAGGAAGGCGAGGACAGCCAGAACAGCGTGGATGAAGCGCAGTTGCGGCAACTATTAAAAAACCTCATCAATAGTTCCTTTGAGCAGGAAAAAGTGATGCAGGCGGTAAAAGGCACCAGCACCACCGACCCGAATTATACAAATCTTGCTCAATCACAAAAGAATATAAAAGATAACCTGAAAACGGCCGAGGATACCCTATATGCATTGAGCAAGCGCATCCCGCAGATACAATCGGTGGTTAATCAGGAAGTATCGGGCATAAACGATCATATCGACCAGGCGCTGCAAAATTTGAGCGACCGGCTAACACCCGAGGCATCGCGCAACCAGCAATACGCCATGACATCCATGAACAACCTGGCCCTGATGTTGAGTGAGGCGCTTGATCAATTGCAAAATTCGATGAAGAAAGGGAAGTCGGGAAAAGGGAAAGGAAAGCAGATCTCCGTATCCGAATTAGCGCGGCAGCAGCAGCAATTGAACCAAAATATGGAGAAGGCCCGGCAGCAAATGCAACAGCAGGGTAATAAAGGAAAAAGTGCTGAAGGAAATAGTGAAAATATGAGCGAACAATTTGCTAAATTAGCGCGTCAGCAGCAGGAGATAAAGGACGCGTTACAGCAGCTAAATCGCGACGAAAACAAGGACGGCACCAACGGTTTGGGGAATTTGGATAAAATTTCGCAACAAATGGAACAAACGGAGCGCGATCTCGTAAACAGGCGCATATCTGAGGAATCGCTGAAGCGTCAGCAGCAAATTCAGAGCCGCCTTTTGGAGGCCGAGAAAGCTGAGCAGCAGCGAGAGCAAGACCAGCAGCGCGAAAGCCATGCAGGTAAAGATATCCCGCCGGGCTACATAAAAGCCTTGCAGGACTACCAGCAAACAAAGGAAAAACAGACCGAGCAGGTTAAAACAATACCACCTGCTTTGAACTTTTATTATAAATTAAAAATAAAATCTTACTTTGATCTACTCAATGCTAAATGACATGGACCAATCAAATGTTCAAACAAGTGAAATGTATACCCTGCAGCTTCCTTCGAAACAGGAAAGCATAACACTGCTGGAAAATTTGATAGAAGAAATTGCCGATAAACACAATATTAGTGAAGATACCTTTGCCAATATGATGACGACCCTGAGCGAGGCGACTATCAATGCTATCGTTCACGGGAACAAGCTCGATCCTGCTAAAAAAGTGATCATTAACGCCGAAATTGAGCCCAAACGCATTGTTTGGACCGTTACTGACGAAGGCGAAGGCTTCGACTATAACAACCTGCCCGACCCTACGGCGCCTGAAAATATTGAGAACTTAACCGGCCGCGGTGTATTTATCATCAAGCACCTGGCTGATCAATCTATCTTCAACACCAAAGGCAACGAAGTTGAACTTCACTTTAAGATATAATGCCCGCTGTTACTTTTTTTGAAGAAGAAATCTCCTATAAATTAAAAAACAAAAGCCAGGTCCGGCGCTGGATAACAGAAACCATCGTCGCCGAAGGTTCCAAACTAAAAGAGCTCAATTATATTTTTTGTTCCGACGTTTATTTATTGCAGATCAACCAGCAATATCTTAACCACGACACTTATACAGATATCATCACGTTTGATAATTCCGAACAAGAAGGATCGATCGTTGGTGATATTTTTATTTCGATTGACCGCATCCGCGAAAACGCCGCCAAATTTAATGTGACCGAAAGTGATGAGCTGCACCGGGTAATTATACACGGTGCGCTGCACTTGCTGGGGTATGGCGACAAAAATCCCGCCGATAAGAAGAGGATGACCGAAAAGGAAGATTTTTACCTAAACACACGGGCCTTTACAGGCTGACTCCCTTGTTTCTCTCTAATGAATATCCATATTTATAACGCGTTTCGCGATTAAACTAATTATGTCATTTCGACGAACTAGGCAGGGGCCGAAGCGTGGGGAGCGAGGAGAAATCTTATACGATATAACAGCTGGTCGAGGCAAATTAGTATAAGATTTCTCCTCGCTCAACGCTCAATCCAGCCCGCTGCTCGTCGAAATGACATCGATTTATTGTTTGCCCCGGGGAACTCCCCTCTGTAACAAACACCGCGACAAAAAAATGACAGAAAAAGAAGACTTCAATTTGACAAAGCGTCGTTTTATTGGCTAATTTTGGGCAATCCCCGTAGAAACCAAACGTTTAAAGATATGAAATCACTTTTTTTATTATTCGGAATGCTGTTTGTTGCAGCGCCATCTTCGGTTTATGAATTTAAACTGAAAAACATCGATGGGCAGGATTTCTCCCTGGCCAAATACAAGGGCAAAAAGGTTTTGGTGGTTAACACCGCCTCAAAATGCGGCTTTACACCGCAATACGCCGAACTGCAAAAGCTTGCCGACCTTTATAAAGACAAGGTAGTAGTGGTTGGCTTCCCAGCAAACAACTTTGGCCAACAGGAACCAGGCACCGCCACCGAGATCAAAGCCTTTTGCTCCAAAAACTTTGGCGTAACCTTCCCGCTAAGCGAAAAGGTAAGCGTTAAGGGTGATGATATCGCCCCGCTGTTTAAATATTTAACCGAAGCGCCAAACCCGGATTTTACCGGCGAGATCAAATGGAACTTTGAAAAATTCCTGATCGACGAAAACGGCAAACTGATTCACCGCTTCCGCTCACAAACCACCCCGCTTGATCCAAAGCTGACACAGTATTTGTAAACAATACCCAATAATATTTGTAAGCCGCCTTTTGATGAGGGCGGCTTTTTTTGTTGGCGCGCACGAGTTTTCGCAAGGGAAAGAACCAACGGTATACATGGGGTATACATTTTCAGAAATCTGCAAAATTTAATTTACTGATGGCCAGGTGCTTGTTGTTTTGGCGTTCCATTGTCTTGTAGCTCCTTTAAAGCAACGCAACAGCCCTGCTTCGAATTAACGATAGCTAACTGCCTTGCGGTGTCGTATTTTGTAGAGGCGCGATACTTCGCGTCTCCCGCCCGCCTGGGTTGAAACCTAATCGTCCGTTATAAGTTCTACCCTTGCGTATTTGTATTTATAGGCTGTTATCCTTTTTATTCGTTTTTCCGGTATAAGGACCCGGCATTCATTCAACTTTTTCGAAGGTTTAACCCCCGTCGAATAATATTCAGGGCGACGCAAATCTCCGCTGCCATTTAAACGCCGCGTATCCAACAGTAAAATTGTATCCGTTTTTGAACTATCCGACTTGTTGCGCGATACGCAAACATATACATCGGCCAACGGGATGGTACTATCTTGTGGATCGGCCTTCCCGGCAAAGTGCCCTGCAATAACTGCCGGCCCGTTTATCGTATCTGCGGGACTGATATCTGCCTCACTCATGTTATTGGTGTGCAAAACAACCCACCTTTTTCGTGAATCATGCGGGAATGCGTTATAAATGATGATTCCGATCACTGAAAATCCGATGATCACAACTAAGGCGAGGGCAACAGCATAGGCTTTCATTTGGAGTGCTGGGTTTATATTAATACCGCGCGGTGGCGAATGTAACCGGATGTTGCAATTTATTTTTCTGCTCGCGCTTTGCAGGTTCGCTCCTTGAACCGACCTCCTGTGGCCCAAGCTTTTCCCCATTCATATCTCGGGTCTTTTCTTTAGTGTATCCGGTGCCGCTGTCCTATTTTTCACGACAACTCCAAAAGCAGCCGTATACTCGTACTCATCACACTTGCATACCTAAATATATAAAAGTAAATTTGTGATAAGTACAAACGGATATGAAAGCAGTTGAGTTTGAATCGGAACTATCTGATAATACGATTAAGATACCGGAAAATTTTCAGTTGGAGTTATCTTTATCAAAAGACAAACATGTACGCGTTATAGTGTTGATTGATGAATTTGAAACAAACGAAGAGGCTGAATTTAAAAACATGACAAGCGCCCAGTTTCTGAAAGGGTATGACGAAACAGATTCCGTTTACGATAACCTGTAAGTATGGCAACCTACACGTTAGGTGAAATAGTTCTGGTAAAATTCCCATTCACCAGCAATATTGGTTTTAAAAAACGCCCCGCTCTAATTATTAAAGATACAAACGACGGCGACGTGATCATGTGCCGTATCACCAGCAAATTGTATTATTCTCCCTATGATATTGAGTTAAAAAACTGGCGCCAGAACGGTTTGCAACTTCCTTCGGTAGTAAGGGTACACAAATTGGCTTCGCTTGAAAAGAACATGATTGACAGGAAGCTGGGAGACGTTGACAAAATCATCAAAGCACAGGCAGTAAATGTGCTTCAAACATTACTAACTTAACACTTCTCCCCCCCTTTTTTCCATTCACATATCAAATCCCCGCGTTCGTATATATCATCCGTGCGTTGGTGTAATTATCTAACACCCTGTTATTTTTTCACTTAGCTTTAACCTGATCTTTCCCCTGTAGCTATTGATTGTGCTGATATGAGTGAACCACAAACCCTGCCGTTTACGGTGGCCGACTACCTGTTGACCCGACTGAAACAGTTAAATGTTACCGAGGTGTTCCAGATACCGGGCGACTATGTAAAACATTTTACACAGGCGCTGGAGTATTTCGACGGGGTGAAAGCCATCGGCGCTATTAACGAGCTTGATGCTGCTTATGCTGCCGATGCCTATGGGCGCACGCGCGGCCTGGGCGCAGTATCGCTGCAGTATGGGGTAAGCACCTTTAGCGCATTAAATGCGATTGCCGGTGCTTATGTGGAATTTAGCCCGGTGGTGGTGATCAGCGCCTGCCCGGGGGCCGATGCACGGCAGATCACTAAAATGTACGATGTGCTTTACCACCACTCCACCGGCAATATGGCTGCCGACCAGGAAGTTTATGCACATGTTACCGTCGGGGCCATTACACTGAGTACTTCAGTCGGCGCGGCTGAGAAAATAGACAACCTGCTGATTGCCGCCATTACTCAAAAAAGGCCGGTTTATATCGCCTGTTACAAAGAGGTTTGGGGCGAACCGTGTCCCCGACCGTCGAATATACCCCTGCAGCCGCTCGTAACCAAAAGCGATCCGCTTGCTTTGGAAAACGCCGTGGCCACCGCCTGGTCGCAAATACTTGCCGCTAAAAACCCGCTGATATTTGCCGGCGTGGAGATACTCCGCTTCGGGCTGGCCGATTTGCTGCAGCAGATCATCGATGCCAGCGGCATCCTTTATACCACGACAACTGAAGGCAAAACGGTGTTGGATGAAAAGGGCGACAAGTTTATCGGCACCTATTCCGACGCTGCTTGCATAAAAAGTGTGCATGAGCTCGTCACCGCTGCCGACTGCTTTTTAACCTTCGGCACCATTATTACCGATGACTATCTTGTTTTTATCGAGAGTAAATACTCCGACATGATACTGGCCACAACGCAGCAGATCCGCGCAAACTATTTTATATATGAAAACGTGACCATGAAGGATTTCATGGAAGCGCTGCTGGCCAAGTTTAAGGCCGACAAAAAATATCCGCTCAATACCATCGCACCACCGCCACCGGAATATCCCGAACCATGGCATTCCAACTCCGACCCGATTTGGAACGATCAGCCCGATGTGATCACTTACAACCGCTTTTTCCAGCATTCCATGAAGTTTTTGCAGGATAACGATATGTTAAAAGATATTGTGATCACGCTTGGGGTAAGTTCCTCGTTATATGTGGCTACCAATGCGTATGGATTGTACCAAAACAGTTTTCTTGGATCGGCGGCCTGGCAATGCATCGGTTTTGAAACTGGCGCAGCCTCCGGCGCGCAGCTGGGCAGTGGCAAACGCGCCTGGACTGTAGCCGGCGACGGCGGTTTTATGATGGTTTGCCAGTCGCTCTCCACCCTGGCACGCAATAATCTTAACGCCGTAATATTTGTGATCAGCAACGGTGTGTACGCCATTGAGCAGGTTTATGTAGACATGACTTCGTTTGAGCCTGGCCCGGAGCACAAGTTCGATGCATTTGATATCCTGCCAAAGTGGGATTACCTGGCACTGGCAAAAGCATTCGGGGCACATGGCTATAGTGTATCAACCATTACACAGTTGAATGCGGTGCTGGAGAAGATAAAAAACACCACGGGCAAGCCCACTTTGGTTGAAGTAGTGATCCCGGAAAAGGATTTGCCGGGGCAGATGAAAAGGCTGGGGCTGGAGTAAAAAATAAAAATCTTGCAGGGTTATCCTGGCATTTCCTTCGCCCCACCTAAATCCTCCCCGGCAGGAAGGACTTAAAAAGCAAACGCGATCGAAGCTAAAGTCTCCCCTACCGGGGGAGATTTAGAGGGGGCCAAATGAAAGGGGTTCCTTAGCGTAATGACATTATGGCTGACTCAGAATATTTTAATGATAGGGCTGGCGAATCCTGTTTATAACTAATTACTAACAACAAAACTTATTCCTCATGAAAACTAAAACCTATTCCATATTTGGCGCCGGCGCTTCGGGGCTATACACTGCCTGGCGTTTACTTTGGGGCGAACCTGCCCCCGGCCACGATGGCGCCAAACTGCCAAAGGCCGGGGATATCATCGAACTGTACGATTGGGGCCATTACGATTTCTCCAACCAAAAAGAAGCGCATACCCGTGTGCCCGGCGCGCGCGTTTGCACCTGGCACTATGACGAGGATGATACCAACTCCTACCTCGAGCTGGGCGGCATGCGCTACTCGGAATGGAATACAAATGTGCCCGACCCCAATGGTGCCAACAACCCCGGCCAGCGCGTGGTAACAAATGTGATCAAACGACTTGGGCTGGATAAATACTCGGTGCCGTTTAATGTTTCGCAAAACACGCTGTTCTGCCTGCGTTCAAAAAATATTTACCTGCAGGATATCAGCTCCACTAACCCGGCGCCGTATAACGTGAATAATTTTGGGGCCACCGTTTCGCCGGATAATGGTTTTGGGGTGATCGAGAGCCTTGCCATCCCGCAGGGACAGGCCAATACACGGCAGGATTGGTGCAAGTTTTACCAGGATGGGGAGATTATTGTCGAATTGCCGGAATCATCCGTTTACCAAAAGGGCACCAAGCTAAAAAATGTTGGCTATTGGGACTTGATGTTTGACCAATTGGGCCCGGAAGGGTTTGCCTATACTGCTGATGGAAACGGCTATACCTCGAACGTTATCAACTGGAACGCCGCAGTTGCCATACAATCAAATGATGAATTTACGCCCGGCAGCCAGTACAAAACGCTTACCAAAGGGTACTCCTACATGTTTAATGCATTGTATGACGATATCGTAAAGCTGGCCGCCAAAAAAGGCGTCACCTTTAAATACGTTTACAATACCCGCCTGCATTCTATCCTGCAAAAAGGCCCCGAAGTTCATTTTACGGTTGCTACCCGCGAAAAGCCGAATAAAAAGGCAGCTTCTGGTGTATGCGATTTTGCCTGGATGGCCATGCCGCCCTACGCGCTTGACCTGGTGGCACAGGCTACCCGCTATTCCGAGCACGAAGGGATTGATGTGCTTAACCACGAAAGGGTACAGAATTATCTCAGCTCAGCCATTCAGCAGCCCTCCTACAAGATCGGGATGTTTTTTGATTCCCCCTGGTGGATAAACGACCCCAGCAACGCTGTATCGGCAACTTACCCCGCCCAGATACTGGCATGGGAACTTACGGATACGGTACTGGTGGAATTGGAAAAAGGCGGGTTTCCCGACAGCTACATCGAAAAGATGGCTAAGGATCCTTCTATTCTGCAAACGCCGTTCACTTCAACACAGGAAATCATCAACAATGTGGAACAGTGCGTCGGCGAGCGGCTCACCATCAGCCAGGAAAATACTTTGCTTGCTGCCTCGCAGCGCAACACCATCGGCCCAAGCGTAACCGATACCCCTATACGGCAGGTAGTGTATTTTGGCAATAATGCTATTGAGAAAAAAGAAAAACCGATCTATGGCATCCTGGCCAGTTATGACGACGAGCAATTCACCAGTTTTTGGGAAGAACTGGAATACGGGAACAACGATGCCGAAAAGGTGCCCTTCTCCGAAAATTACCAGCCGTTGAACGGCCCGAAAAAAGCTACGCCAGTGATGATAAAGATGTTACGCCAGCAATTGGCTGCACTACATTTTGGCCCGCAGGCTGATTACAGCATAGTGCCCGAACCCCTAGAGTGCAAATATATGGACTGGTCGCTGCCGCCGTTTAACGCCGGTTACCATGCCTATGCCGCGCATTATGATGTTTGCGATGTGCAGCAAAAAATACGCAAGCCCTCACAGCTGATCGATGGCACCGATGCCAATATTTTTATCGTCGGCGAGGCTTTCTCCAACGACCAGGCTTGGGTTGAGGGTGCCTATTGTACATCAGAATCAGTGTTAAAAGACTTTTTTGGTATGGCCCCGATTATTGATGATACCTTTTATCCATTCATCTGCCCCTGCTTTTAAAAAACGAAAAACTACAATAGCTGACCGGCCGTCCCAGATTAGGTTTTGGGGCGGCTTTTTTGTGGGGATGGGTGTCGGCTGTTGTTTTTACGATTTTGAGTTATTCGCCAAAACTCCCTCCCACGGGGAGTAATGGCACTAACTTAAATGAGTAAAGATCGGCGAATTAATAACGAATAATGAATTTCGAATTTTTCACTTCATTATTCGATATTCAGCATTCATTATTCGACATTAAATGCGTTAAGTTAGTGACATTACCACGGGGAGGGGTGCGATAGCCTGTGTAGTGGCGGGGAGGGGTTTCGCCGCCATTTTAAGCCTGATGAAAGACTAAACGTTGATTTGTATAGTTCGCGAAACCCCTACCTTCCCTTCCCCAGGGAAGGAATCGCACGTGTCCGCTGCTTTTTTAAATGATCCGAACAACCAAGGCTTGAAACCAATAGCTATCCCGGCATTCCCTTTACCATTTTTAACCCATGTCCGGGATCCCTCTATAAATAAAAGTTTTCAAACAACACAAATCCCTATATTTATCTACATGTTCCGCCCCTTTGTTTTAGTCGCTGCACTTTTATTGAGCCTTCAGCTCAATGCGCAGATGATGCCTTTTAAAAATTATGGCATAAAGGACGGCTTGAATGATAACAATGTGCAGGCGGTGATCCGCGACGACCGCGGACTACTATGGGTGGGCACCGATTTCGGAATTTATTGGTTCGACGGAAAGAAATTTTACCGCCCGCAGGTGCAGGCGAACGTAGGGCAATGGTACATCACTGGCTTTTATAAGGACCCTGAGGGGACAATATGGGTGCTTACTTTTTTTAACGGCATTTTCAAATACCACAGCGGTCGTTTTACCAATTACCTGGTGGATTCCCAGCAAAAGGACGCAACCACCAATTCCATTACCGACATGATACAGCTTTCGCCGGGAAAGTATGTGGTACTAACGCAAGACAGGTCCTATCTTTTCGACGGCAAACATTTTTCCTCTTTTGATGCCGAAAAGATCAACCTTAAAAGCAACGCCAACAGCGTTACCCAAATACCCGGCCCAATTACTGTTTTGGGCACCGATGACGGTCTTTTTTTACTGAAATATCAAACCAATACCCCTGTTATTGTTGAGCACCTTTTTGCAGGAACGCGAATTGCAAAGGTGACCGCTGTAAAAAACCAGCTGTGGGTCTTGTCGGGCAGAGCCGCCTTTTGTTTCTCCCTCAAACCAAACGAGCCATTATTACCAAAACCAACAGCGTATTTAACGGGCAGGCCTTTGAAGGACATCGCAGCCGGACAGGGGAGCGAAGTATGGGCCACAGCCAATAATGGCTCCTTTTGGGACGTGGAAGACACCGTTTTTAAAATCAGAAACGGCAATATAACTGCTTATGGTAAACAAAACGGGCTGCCCGAAAATGTACAGCAGGTGTATTACGATAAAGAGGGCATTGTCTGGTTCGCCAACCGCAAAGGCTTGAGCATGCTCGCCGACGAATATTATTCATTCGACAAAATCGTGAGCGGCCGTAATAATAATCCGACAACTTCCATGGTGATGGACAATAACAAAAACCTGTGGGTAGGTTCCATTAACGGGCTGGCGGTACACAAGGATAAACGGTATAAATTTTACCCCAATACCGGATCATCCCCCATAGGCTATGTATCGTGGCTAAAGAAAACCAAAAAGGGAGATTGCCTGGTTGGGGCCGTTGCGGGGGTACTCAAAATTGAGAACAATTCGATAAAGAAGTACCTCAGCCTTAATTCAACTGCCTTTAGCGAGGGCGCCGACAATACACTTTGGTTTGGGGGTGTAACGGGCGAGGTGTGGAAGTATGCCGGCTCATTTCCCAAAAAACAGTTCGTACAAAAGCCCGTGCACGAAATGATCACCGCCCTGTATATAACCGGGAATTTTGCCTGGGTTGGGTACCGCGATAAAGGAATAATAAAATACGTCGCCCGCAACGACAGCCTGATCGTGGTGAAAGAGTTTAGCGCCATGACCGGTTTCCCCGATATGCGGATCAGGTGCTGTACCAGCGACAGGAGCGGAAATGTATTATTTGGAACACGTACAAACGGTGTGTTCGTGTTCTCCACGGCCTCGGATAAACCAATTGCACATATCAATACTCAAACCGGCCTGAATGCCAACTGGATACGCGACATTTTTTTTGACGCGAGCGGCACCATTTACCTGGCAACCAATAATGGCATCAATACGGTAACAGGCAATTACACAAAGCCGATGGTACGCTACGTAAGGATTGAGGATGATAATATCAACCGGGAAACCAATTGTATTTTGAAAGAAGAATCGATTTTTTACGTGGGCACCAATGAGGGTGTTTTAAAATGGATGCCCGCCAATATTCATAAAGACACCGTGCCCCCGCCGGTGTATTTAACAAAGATCAACGTGCAGGGGCTCAAGAATTTTTCCTTCGTTCCCTATACGTCCGACGCAGGTTCGATCGAATTACCGTACGACAAGCACTTTATTTCGTTCGAATTCGCGGGCATCAGTCTTAAGGACCCTGAAAATGTTTCCTACCATTATAGCCTGAGCGGGCAGGACAATGGCTGGAGCCCTTTAACCCTTAACAATGATGTGGCCTTTGACCTAAAGCCCGGCAGCTATACTTTTAAAGTCGCGGCAAAAAACGCGGATGGCGTCTGGAGCGGGCGTGCTGCTGTTTTTCACTTTGTGATCAACCCGCCTTTTTGGTTATCGTGGTGGTTCATGCTGATCATGACGGCGTTTACCGTGTTTGTGGCGTATAGCGCTTACCGGTATAAACTGAGCAAACTGCTCGCGCTGGAAATGCTGCGCAATAAAATATCAACTGATCTGCACGATGATATCGGATCGACGTTAAGCTCCATTTCCATATTAAGCCAGGTGGCGGTGAATGAAAAGGAACAAAAATCAAAAAAAATGCTGGCCGAGATCAATGAGCGCAGCTACCTGCTAATGGAAAAAATGGACGATATTGTTTGGAGCATCAGCAGCCAGAATGATACGATTGGCAACCTGTTCAGCCGGATACAGCAATTTGCGTCGACGATACTGGAAGCAAAGGGAATTGAATATGAGTTTCGGATAGCCGATAAGGTGAAAATGATGAAGATAGATATGCAGCGCCGCCAGCATATTTATCTGGTGCTAAAGGAAGCCATCAACAACTTGATCAAGTATTCCGAGTGTTCAACCGTTTCTATCGTTGCTTTATATACCAATGGAACCTTAAAAATAGACATAAACGACGATGGGAAAGGCTTCGACACCACACAACCGTCACACGGAAATGGCCTGGTCAATATGCAAAAGCGCGCCCGGGAGATACGGGGGAAGCTAAACATCGTTTCAAATCCCGGAATGGGCACTACGCTTAGCCTGGTGGTACAAATAGACTAAATGTGTTATTGATTAGCCGGTAAATAATGAGGACATTTAAAACATGATCAGGGTAGCCATAGTTGAAGACAACCAGGTTTTGGCAAAAAGCATGGAACAGCTTTTTGAACAGACAACCGACATCAAGTGTGTGGCGTCGATAAAAAGCCTGCTCAACGTAGTAAGTGTTTTTCAGAAGGTGAAACCGGATATTGTGATCATGGATATCGGCCTGCCCGATATTTCAGGGATAGAAGGCGTCAGGACACTAAAAAACAACCTTGACAAAATACAAATACTGATGTTTACGGTATTTGAGGACGACGAAAAAATATTTGAAGCCATAAGGGAAGGCGCTTCCGGCTACCTGCTCAAAAAAAGCCGACCCCAGGAGATCATTGATGCCATCCGCGACCTTCACCAGGGCGGTTCGCCCATGAGCCCCTCAGTAGCGCGCCGGGTTATCCAGTTTTTCCAGTCGGGGCCGCCATTAAAAGAAGATGACTATCAATTAACCACCCGCGAGAAAGAGATCCTTTTTGCGCTTGTCGACGGGCTCAGTTATAAAAAGATCGCCGATAAATATTACCTTAGTGTGCACACCATCCGTAAACATATCTCCAACATCTACGAAAAACTGCATGTTCATTCCAAATCGCAGGCTGTAGCCAAGGTGCTACATGGTAATAAGGGGCGGTAGACTCGATTGTTCGAAATATTCTTTTCCTCTTTCCAGCTTGGTGGCTGTTGAACAACTTTGCTTATGTAGAAAATTACAAATCATCAGCAAGCAACAGTGCCCCGTCGGGGCTGCCTATTTGTAGCACAAACCATCTATATCGTCCAATGCCGCGTCAGCGGCTACCTATTTTCGATATGATATTCATAAACGATAGGTAGCCGCTGACGCGGCAATCATCACTGGGTTGGAAATTTCTACAAAGAGGCAGCCGCTAACGCGGCATTGACGAGTCCGGTGACAGTTGTGCAACAGCCGCCTTGCGGTAGAGAGGGTAGCTGCAATTACTTTAATATCTCGACGCTCACATTAGTCCGTCATCCTCTTTTTCGAATTGTTCCCGTCCTTCAAAATATAGGACAAATGTCCCATTGAACCCTGCCCGTATTATTCGTCACTTTATTAAAAACATTTTAGCCATGAAAAGATATTACCCTCTAATCATTTTTTCCGCGATTTTTTTACTTTTTGCAGCAACAAGCAGCGCCCAGGTAACTAACCCCGGCACGGTGGTGCAAACCGATGCCTCCAACCAGGCCAATAATAACATTGATAATTCAGTAAACAATGGATTGAATAATGTGGCTAATGGCGTAAAGGGTCTGTTCAAAAAGAAAAAGAAGATGACGCACGCCGATTCGGTACAAATGATGCAGCAGCAACACCCGGTTACCGCGCCGGCAAGCACAGCCACAACAACCTCACCAGGCCGGGCAACAGTTACGCCAGCCGGTTCCAACACGTCCATAGGAAGCCTGGCGTCGTACCAAAACTACGACTTTGTGCCCGGCAATAATATTTTGTTCGAGGATGAGTTTACCGATGATCAAAGCGGTGAATTCCCAACACACTGGGACCTGAAATCGGGCCAGGCCGTCCTTAATATGGCCGGCACCGATAAGGCTTTTTTCCTCACCGACGGCAATTACGTTAAAGTACAGCCGCTGATGAAAAATGCCTCTTATCTCACTAAAAACTTTTCTGTCGAATACGATATTTACGCCAACAATGGCTATCCTGCTATTCTCGAGATCATTGACGCAAACGAAGGCGGCCATCTTACCGTGCAGGCGGGGAAAGGCGGCGTTGATTGGAGCGGCTATGTTTCACAGACCGATCACAGCACCAGCTTTAGCGGAAACCTCCCTGCCGATATTGCAGGCAGCAATTTTGAAAATAAATGGCATCACGTAGCGATCACCTATAAAAACGACCAGATGAAGGTTTACGTGGACAAATACCGCGTGTTGCTGGTCCCGCATTGCAATGGCCTTGCGCCAGCTTATTTGCTGATTGAGGGAATTGGCAGCCAGGAAAGCCCCATCATATTTAAAAACTTTAAGGTTGCTGATGGCGCCGATATGTACATGACCGGGCAAAAGTTTACCGATGCCAAAATTGTGACCCATGGTATTAACTTCGACATAGATAAGGCTACCATCAAGCCCGAAAGCATGGGTACGCTTAATATGATCGTAAGGGTAATGAAGGACAACCCGGACATTAAATTTGAAGTTGACGGCCACACGGACAATACCGGCACCGACGCACACAATTTAACGCTTTCGGGACAGCGTGCTGACGCAGTTAAGGCCCAACTCATTACGATGGGTATCGATGCGTCACGATTGACATCAAAGGGTTTTGGCGATACCAAACCTATTGCCGATAACAACACGCTGGAGGGCAAAGCCAATAATCGCAGGGTTGAGTTTGTAAAACAATAGGCGGACGCGGTAATCGCTTATAGCGGATCTCCCATACTGATGGCTTTGAAACCATCGGCATACAGCCTGCTATTGTTTGTTGCCGGCGGCCTCCGCCTTTTTTATGGAATCCTGCTGCGCTTTTTTCTTCTTTTTATTAAAAAACCCTTTCAATAAAAAGTTGCTTTGTGCTGCTTTTAAATCGGTATTTAAAGTGGTGGTTGTGGCATGCACATTTTTCATGGTGGTTTGTGCCTGTTTAACGGTAGCATTCAGATTTTTGGAAAGGTCGTCATTGTTCAACAGCTTGCCAATGCTTCCCTGCCCGTTATTAACCTTTGCCACAATATCCGACAGTCCCCCGGTAAGTGATGCGGCATTATCTATCACTTTTGTCAGTTTTGCGATAATTTTGTCGACATCCACAGGGTTTATTGAAGTCAATTGATCGCCGTTCGATACCGGCTGGGTGCTTGTAATCCCGCCAGGCGCTATTACAATCAATTTATCCCCCATCAAGCCATCGCTGCCGATGCTTAATTTCGAGTCCTTTTTTATAAACTTCTTCACGTCGCTGTTCAAAGTAATATCAACCCGCGCTGCGCTGTCGGTTATAATATTTATAGCCTCAACAACGCCCACATTAATCCCGGCAAATCGCACATTGTTACCTACCTGCAGGCCATTGACATTTTTGAACGTACCGTACACATTAAATGTCGAACTGAAAAGATTTTTCCTGTTCCCGATAAAGAAAATGGCCAATACCAGCACCAGCAGGCCGAGAAAGGTGAACAAGCCAATTTTTATTTTTTGTCCTGATGTTGTTTTCATAATATGTCTTTAAAAAAAGCTTCTACGGTTTTGTCTTTTGATTTGTGAAGGCTTTCAAACGAGCCTTCTGCTATAAATTCACCGTTATCCATAACCAGCATGCGGTCGGCTGTAATCCGCGCGCACTCCATGTCGTGGGTAATAATGATGGATGTTGTTTTATATTTCTTCTGAATACTTAAGATCAGGTCGCTGATCTCGCGCGAAGTGATTGGATCGAGCCCGGTAGTGGGCTCATCGTAAAGTATTATTTCAGGATTTACAATTATCGTCCGCGCAAGGCCGGCCCGTTTTCGCATCCCCCCGGAAAGGTCTGACGGTAATTTATCTATCGCGTCCAGCAGGCCTACGCTATCCAGGGATTCTTCCACCCTTTTGTCAATTTCCTGCTGATCTTTCAACTTCAAAACGCGGGTTAGTGGGAATTCCAGGTTCTCGCGTATGGTCATTGAATCATATAATGCCCCACTTTGGAACAAAAATCCTATTTTTATCCGCAGCTGCTTCAGTTCGTTGTCGGTCATTTGGGCCACCTCATCGCCAAATACTTTCAATGATCCTGCATCGGGTCGTAACAACCCGACGATACATTGAATAGTGACCGACTTTCCGGTACCCGACCTGCCCAAAACCACCACATTTTCGCCTTTTTTTACCGCCAGGTTAATGTCTTTTAAAACATGTTTTTCTCCGAACGACTTTTTAAGGCCTTTGATGGCTATAACAAACCCTTTTTCTCCCTCTCTTGGGCGCTCTTGCGCTTTTATACCTGTTGTTGTTTCCATTTTTATCTATTTATAAAACAACAAACTGGTTACCTGGACGGCTATGGCATCTATTACAAAAATCCATAACGAGGCCGTTACTACCGCTGAATTCGCTGCAATCCCAACGCTCTCGGTCCCTTTGTTTGAATGGAAGCCCTTATAGCAGCCTACAAAACCGATGGCAAAGCCAAAAAATATGGTTTTAACAAAAGCCGGCAAAAAGTCGGAGAAATCGATCGATCCCACAACTTTGGTAAAATAAAGGGTAAAACTCATGTTATCCCTCAGGTTCAATGCCAGGAAGCCGCCAAAAAGCCCGATTACATCGCCTATTACCGATAAGATGGGCACCATGATGGTCGTCGCCAGTATGCGGGTAACCACCAGGTACTGCAGCGGGTTTGCGCCCGATACCTCCATCGCGTCCAGTTGCTCTGTTACTTTCATACTGCCCAACTCAGCGCCAATACTCGATGCTATTTTGCCGGCACAGATTATGGCAATAATTACCGGCCCTATTTCCCTGATAAACGACACTGCCAGCGTTTTGGGCAGCATGCTGGCTGCGCCAAAGGCTACAAGGGTTGGCCGCAACTGAAGAATAAGCACCACGCCCATGATAAATGAAGTGATGCCCACCAGCATCATGGACCGGTAGCCGATCTCGTAACACTGCCGTACAAACTCCGACCACTCAAAGCCACCGGTAAAAATATTCCTTAAAAAACTAAAGAAAAAGCCAACCTGGTCTCCTATGCCTTCCAGCCAGCGTTTGTAACCGGGGAGAATTATTTCATCAGCCATATTATTTCAAAATCATCTGTTAAAATTTCTATCGATCGTCCAGGTAGCGGCAAATGGGGTGCGCCTGTATTACATGAAACTATCTGGTTAAACATCAGCCGGGGTATTTTGTTTGGATTACTATACACTAAGGGGAGTAGCGCATAATCAGGGTAAACGCATTAAAATAATTTTCAGCTTGTTAGTTAATAGAAGTAATCGGGGCGTTTAAAGAATAGTTTTTAAACCCCTCCGAAGTCCTTCGGATCAGAGGCACAACGGCCACAATAAAAGCGCTTTGTGGCTTTTCGTTTTTCCCGCACTTACAAATTAAACAAGCAACAGGGTTAACACAACTTAACATAACTCCATGTTGATCTTTTTTACCTATTTGATAATCAATTAGTTAAAAAATACAGGGTTAACACAAAAATCGTTTCTTTGCCGAAAAATTAAGTGTTTTTAAATGGCTGGCCTG
>OLLK01000181.1_pt1 | contig 96845 bp, 100 predicted proteins | sample 1604531 | NCBI WGS metagenome assembly OLLK01 (sample SAMEA104055722, study PRJEB20765) | soil metagenome | isolation source: soil | reverse complement strand
ATTTTCGATTTCGGATTTGATAGCCCGTCGTAGGAGATAGAAGAGATTATGAACACGTAATGATTTCGGATTTCGGATTTTCGATTTCGGATTTGATAGCCCGTCGTAGAGACGCGATGCTTCGCGTCTTTTTTCGTCAAGCCATTCTAAAATCAAAAATAATTCTCCACGAAAGCATACAAATTAAAGGGGCCTTGCTTTATTGCAGCAGCGATTTCCTGCGCCAATTTTTTCTTGTCTAGGTCCGCCATTCTTTTTTGCTGAATGATACGGTAAGCCTTTTCAGCCAGTAAAAACTCCTTGCGGCCGCTTTTTTTGTGGCTGGCAGATAGGATATAGGCGGCTACCTCGGTAATACCTTCATTGTTCGTCGCCACAGTTTTAAACACCGGCGTATCGTCGCTGCCGTTTTGGTGGAGGATCTTTACCAGGTTATTGGCGAATAGCTCAGCGTCGGCCCTGTCGGCTTTGTTAATGATAAACGCATCTGCAATTTCCATCAAACCCGACTTCATGTTTTGTACTTCGTCGCCGCTCTCGGGTACCAAAACTAAAAAAGTAAGATCAGCGAGTCCGGCTATCTCCACTTCTGACTGTCCAACGCCCACCGTTTCGATAATCACATAATCAAAGCCTGCTCCGCGCAGCACATCCGTCATTTCAATAGTTTTTGCTGACAGTCCTCCCAACGAGCCCCGCGCCGCCAGCGACCGGATAAAAACATCAGGGTGATTAAAATGAGCAGCCATCCGGATGCGGTCGCCAAGCAATGATCCAAAATTGAACGGTGATGTGGGGTCAACCGCCAACACTGCAATCTTTTTTCCGCCTGCCAGCAAATGGTCGATCAGCGCATTAACCAAAGTGCTTTTACCCGCACCGGGTGGCCCGGTAATACCAATTATGGGGGCGGTTTTTTTAAAAACCAGGCCCTTCAGCAACTCGCCGGCCGGCTCGAGGTTATTTTCTACTATAGTTAACGCGCGGGCTACCGTCCGGAAGTCGGTGCATTGCGGTTGACTAGTTTTTGAGCTGCCGGACATTGATCGATGTTGTGGTAACAAAAATATAAGGTATTTAAACAAAAGTATAAGTTAGCTTAAATAATTGGCAAAGCATGCTCACATTGTTGCAATAAACTATATTTGCAAAAAAAGCAGATTTGATAATCCCAACCCCTTATTGTAAAAATTATTCCCCGGTCGGTACAACCCTGTCCTATTTATTACAGTAATATTAATGAAAGTCTCCGGATTTACTTTTATCAGAAACGCGGTTAAAAATGATTACCCTGTTGTTGAAGCCATAACATCCATTTTACCTTTATGCGATGAGTTTATAGTGGCTTTGGGCGATAGTGATGACGGAACCGGCGACTTGATACAGGCAATAAATTCTCCTAAAATAAAGATTATCAATACAGTTTGGGATGAACAGCTGCGCGAGGGTGGTGCAGTTTTTGCAAATCAAACAGACATCGCATTTAATGGCATCTCGCCTGACGCTGACTGGGCTTTTTACATCCAGGGCGACGAGTGTGTACACGAAAAGTATCTTCCGATCATTAAAAAGGAGATGGAAGATAATTTAAGCGACCGGAATGTAGAGGGATTGTTATTTAAGTATCTGCATTTCTACGCTTCGTACGATTATTATGGACATTCAAGGAGATGGTACCGGCGCGAGATCAGGATATTAAGGAACAATAAGGCTATTCACTCATATCGTGACGCCCAGGGCTTCAGGTTAAACGGTCGCAAAATAAATGTCAAACTTATAGATGCTTATATCTATCATTATGGCTGGGTAAAACCACCTGCAGGGCTAAAAAATAAGCTGTTAAATTTTAATAAGTTTTATCATGATGACAGCTGGATAGCTGAAAACCTGCCCGAAACATTTGAGTTTGATTATAAAAATGCCGACAGGCTGATCCACTTCACTGGCACTCATCCAAAAGTAATGCAAAAGCGGGTGGCTGCAACTAATTGGAATTTGAATATTGATTTAAAACAATTGCACAGAAAAATGACCCTCAGAAGGCGCTTTTTGCAAAAGATTGAGGACTTGACGGGCTGGAGAGTGAGCGAATACCGTAATTATAAAATAGTTAAAAAATAGAGTGGAGCTTGCTAAAAGCGTATCGGTCGTAATCCCTAATTATAATGGCAAGCACCTGTTGCAGGAGTATTTGCCGTATAACCTGGACGTGATCAGGGCTGCCGGCGGTGATTTTGAGATCATAATTGTTGATGATGCTTCGACGGACGACTCCGTGGAATTTATCCGCTCCACTTATCCGGACATAAAACTTATCGTCAACCCCGAAAATAAAGGTTTCTCCCATTCGTGCAACCGCGGGATCGAGGCTGCGTGTTGTGAGTTGATACTGCTTTTAAATTCGGATGTAAAACTTACCAACGGATATTTTGACGAACAGTGGAAGTATTTTTTGCGCTGGGATACTTTCGGCGTTATGGGCCGCATTATCGATATGGAAGGCGATCATATCCAGGACGCTGCCAGGATGCCGAAGTTTAATGGTTTTAAATTGAAAACCGATTATTTTTATTACTCCAACGACGACAAGGACCGCCTTTACACCCTTTATTTGTCCGGCGCCAACGCGCTCATCAACGCTGAAAAGCTAAAACAGTTGGGTGGTTTTTACGAACTTTTTTCGCCATTTTATTGCGAGGATATGGAGCTGAGCATAAGGGCCTGGCGTTTAAAATGGAAATGCTATTACGAACACAACGCCGTTTGCAGGCACCAGGTTTCGGCGAGCACAAAAAACTACAAAACGGCAACATGGGTGAAAAGTATATACTTTCGCAATCGCTTTTTTGTGCATGCCATACATTTAAACGGCTTAGCGCTTTTTGCCTGGTATGCCCAGGTAACTTTAATAGACCTGGTGCCTAAATTGCTTATTGGCCAAACGTGGATATGGAAAAGCTACCGCGAATTGTTTGCGAACAGAAAAACGATCAAACAATACAAAAAACAAATAAATGATTTGCTTGAACGGGCCGACAGCCATACCACGCTGTTTAGCGTTGTTCATAAGATAAGGAGTTCAGTAAAAAAGAAAAAGTATATTCGCTTCAAACCCTGACAAACTTTTCGGGGTTATAGCTGAATAAAAGTTGATATGAAGGAGGGATCGCTGGTTTCCATCGCACTATGTACCTATAATGGAGCCGGGTTTTTGGCGGAGCAACTCGACACGCTCGTAGGCCAAACTTATCAGAATATTGAGATTGTTGTTGTTGACGATTGTTCAACCGATTCTACACTGCTTATCCTGAATGAGTATGCTGAGCGATATCCACAGTTCAAAATATATCAGAACAAAAGCAACCTGGGCTTTATAGGCAATTTTGAGCGGGCTGTAACGCTTTGCACCGGAGGGTTGATAGCTTTATGCGACCAGGATGATTTGTGGCATCTTCAAAAAATCGAGCTGCAGGTTGAAGCTTTAAAGGAACATGTTTTGGTTTATCACGATTCGGAATTTATTCATGAAGACGGCATCGCTATAAACAAAAAGATGTCGGACCTGATGAACCTTTATCGTGGCGACAACCCCGAAGCGTTTTTGTTTTTCAATTGTGTTTCCGGCCACACCATACTGATGAAACGCGACCTGCTGGACTATGCCTTACCGCTAAAAAAAGGTTTTTTTCATGATTGGTGGCTGGCTTATGTGGCTACCAACATCGGCAGTATTGATTTTATACCGCAAAGCCTGGTACAATACCGGCAGCACGATAAAAGTGAAACCAATATTTTACAGCTTGACAGGGAAAAAGACAACTATAAAAGAACCTCGATCGAAAGGTATGAGGAGACACTGAAATGGCTTGCGCAGTGCCGCTCATTCAAAGCGAATAAAAACCAGGCTTTTGTGGATGAGGTTTACGAGGCCTATAAAAAAAGAGAAGACAGCTACTTTGCTTTCCAATTCGGCATCCTTTTACTGAAGCATTGGCACGCGATTTTTTACATGCGTAAAAAATCGACCATCAGCAAGTTGAATTATATCCGCAAGCAATTCTTGGGTATAAAGGCCAAAAAACTGGTAAATGGCACCTGGATGCAATAAAAACTGGTGCTGTCGTTATACAAACAAAATAAAAGGGGGAAAAATACTATTACCCCGCGGAGCGTCTGATTAAAAAATAAATTAGCGTTTGTTATATGCAAATGGTGTCACAATTACCCCTTTTAGCTGATACTAAGCTTTATGGCGGCCGGCGCATTAATGAGCCGGGCGACCGCCAATTCCTGGTTTCCGTGGTTTGCGTTACCCGTAATGCTGCCAATAATTTGCCTTCCCTGTTGCAAAGCGTTCGTATGCATAAGGGCCATAATGTTGAGTTGATTATAGTTGACGGTTGCAGCGACGATGGAACCATAGAAATTTTAAGAGACAACGAGGACATTATTGATTATTGGATAAGCCGCCCGGATAACGGGATATACGATGCGATGAATAAAGCATTAAAATATGTAAAGGGCAAGTGGCTGATCTTTATGGGGGCCGATGATTATTTACTCCGAGGTTTCAAAAGCATGGTAAGCGAGTTAAAAGATCCCGGTACCATTTATTATGGCAATTTAATGTTTTATGGCAAAGGTTTTTTTAAGGAATATGATGATTATTACCTTACAAAGCTAAACATATGCCAGCAATGTATTTTTTATCCAGCCGCTATTTTTGGTAAATATCAATTTGATACCAGGTATAAAGTGTATGCTGATTATTGCCTAAACCTCCAATGCTGGCGCGATCCGAACATCAGGTTTCAGCATGTTGATCACATGATGGCCTGGTTCAGCGACGGTGGGTATTCGAGTTTTACGCACGATCCTGCTTTCGAGGAAGATAAAGACAGGCTTTTTAAAAAATATTTAAAGCGTACAAGCTATTACCGGTATGTAAACCGCAGCCAGGGATTCGGGACAATGCTGGCGCGCTTTTTCCGAAACAAATAATACTGTAAATGACGTTATGCAAATCAAAAACAGGGGCTTATTCAGGATAACACGGTTTATTCTATTGTATGGGCCTTACCTGTTCAGATTTTTCGCGTTATTCCGGCGCCCTAAAAAGCGGTTATTGATCATAAAAACCGATGCGATCGGCGACTATGTCCTGTTCCGGAACTTTATTGAGATCGTCAAAAACAGTGAAGTTTTTGGAGGCTATGACATCGACCTTGTCGGCAATGGTATATGGCAGAATCTTGCAATAAAGTACGACAGTGATTTTGTAAGCAATTTTTTCTCCATAAGCCCCGATGAACTTTACGAAGCGCCCTGGCAAACCTTAAAATCTGGATGGCGGCTTTTTAAAAGGAATTATGGAATTGTATTGCAGCCAATATATGCGCGCACGTTTATGGGCGATGGCATCGCAGCATTAACGGCGGCGAAGGAAATCGTGGGTTTCGCGGGCGATACGGAGAGGATCAATTTGAAATACAAGGTTAAAACAGATAGGTTTTATACGCGTTTGCTCCAGCTTACTGTCGATTGTCAATTCGAATTCGACCGTTCAAAATTCTTCTTTGAACGGATTTTAAGAGAGAAAATAGCGATTACCGGACCGTCGATAAAAGTGGAAAGCGGTTTAAAAAAAAGCATTCTGATCTTCCCCGGTGCCAGGGTTGCTAAACGCAGTTGGGAGGCCGAAAAATTCATAGAGCTTATTAAGTTGTTGCGTGCCACCACTATAGAGCAAATTTGCCTGGCAGGCGGCCCGGGCGATACAAGTATTGGCAACTATTTGATTAAAAATCTTCCGCCTGATAGTGTTATCAACCTGATCGGTACAACTTCGGTAACCGATATGGTCGAACTTATTGGCAATGCAGCGCTGGTGATCAGCAATGAGTCCGCACCCATACACATCGCGGCAGCAGTAAATACAAAAGCAATTTGTGTTTTGGGCGGCGGTCATTTTGGGCGGTTTGCGCCTTATCCTGAAAGTATGCAAACTTTAGCGTCCTGCGTGTTTGAAAAGATGGATTGTTTTAATTGCAACTGGCAGTGCATTTATAAAACAGCCCAAAATGAGCCGTTCCCATGTGTTTTAGCAATAAGTGTAAAAAAAGTGTGGGGCGTGGTTAACACCGCTTTGCATGCAGGCGATAATTTAACCAGGCGCCAATCGTTACAAACAGTTGAGGCTGCCTCGTAATGGTTATTAACGAATAAAGTTTAGCTTTGCAGGTTCATTTTTTATTCTTTTAATGAAGACATATTTCCGGCTGCTATCGTTTGCCAAACCCATCGAGAAGTTTGCCATCCCCTATATAATTACCACTATACTTTCTGTAATATTCAGCACGCTCAACCTCGCGTTGCTGGCTCCGTTGCTGCAAACGTTGTTTTCGGGGAAAAATATTAAGGTGCACCTGGGACCCAGGCCGCATTTTTTCAATATTATGGCCACGTTCAATTACTATGTGCAGTATATGTTAAATACTTACGGCGGGTGGGGCACATTGGCGTTTGTATGCGCAACCATAGTGGTATCAGCTTTGCTGGGTAATTTATTTCGCTACTTGTCGCAACGGACCATGGAGAATTTAAGGGTGCATACCTTACTCAATTTCAGGCGATCTGTATTTAATAATGTAATGAACCTTCACCTAGGATATTTTAGCAACGAGCGTAAAGGAGATATTATTTCAAAAATTGCCTCTGATGTCCAGGTCGTTCAATTCTCGGTAACCAGTACTTTGCAGGTGGTTTTTAAGGAACCGTTGACATTATTGGCTTACATGGCCTGGTTATTCGCCATTTCGGCTAATCTCACATTTTATTCATTGCTGGTGATACCAATTTCCGGCTTTGTAATTTCAAAAATTGTAAAACGGCTTAAGTCACAGGCTATCGCGTCGCAACAGACATATGGCAATATGATCAGTTATTTGGATGAGGCATTGTCGGGTATTAAAATTATTAAGGCCTTTAATGCAACCCAATTTATAAAAAACAGGTTTGATAAGGAAAATAAAAAGTATTCGGATATCACCAAGTCGATGGCACGGCGCCAGCAACTAGCTTCGCCCGTGTCTGAGTTTTTTGGTATTACCATGGTTGCCTGTATCGTATTGTATGGTGGCCATTTAATATTTACAAAAGATGCATCGGCGCTAAGTCCGCAAAATTTTCTTACTTATGTAGCTATTTTCTCGCAGGTGATGCGCCCGGCCAGGGCAATGTCCGATTCTTTTAGCAGCATACATTCAGGTATTGCAGCGGGCGAGCGGGTTCTGGCGTTAATTGACGAAAAACCGTTGATAGTGGATGCTCCTAATGCGATAGCCGTTACGGATTTTGTCGACAGCATTAAATTCGACCACGTAACATTTGCGTACGATGATAAGGTCGTCTTATCGGATATTAACCTTGTTGTGCCTAAAGGAAAAACCGTGGCACTGGTTGGACCGTCCGGCGGTGGAAAATCAACTTTAGTCGACCTGATTCCAAGGTTCACGGAACCAAAGTCTGGTCAAATTTTAATCGACGGCAGAAATATTCAAAACCTGAAAGTCGATTCTGTCCGCTCATTAATGGGCATCGTAAACCAGGAGTCGATCTTATTTAACGATACCATTTTTAATAACATCGCCTTCGGCAAAACCGACGCCACAAAAGAAGCGGTAGAAGCTGCCGCCCGCATTGCCAACGCCCATAATTTTATTATGGAGACCGAACAAGGTTATCAAACCAATATCGGCGACCGCGGCACAAAGCTCTCCGGCGGGCAACGGCAGCGCATTTGCATTGCCCGGGCGGTACTTAATAATCCACCCATTATGCTGCTTGATGAGGCCACCTCGGCGCTGGATACCGAATCGGAAAAACTGGTTCAGGGGGCGTTGAACAACCTGATGAAAAACCGCACTTCGCTAATTATTGCCCACCGGTTAAGCACCATACAAAACGCGGATATTATAATCGTATTGGAGAACGGCAAAATTGTTGAACAGGGGAATCACCAGCAACTGCTGGCCAAAAACGGTTTATATCGCAGGCTCATTGATATGCAAACATTTAATGAGTAGCCTGGATACCAATGGTCGACACTGCTAAAATGCCCTATACTACACAATCTCCTGTTCTCTTCTTAATATTTAACCGGCCGGATGCCACTGCAAAGGTGTTTGAGCAAATCAGAGCTGCAAAACCGCCAAGGTTATATATTGCCGCGGACGGGCCCCGTAAGGGTGCAACAGCCGATGAGCAATTATGTGCGGAGACAAGAAAGATCACTGCAGGAATTGATTGGGAGTGTGGCGTTAAAAGACTCTACAGGCATGAAAACCTTGGATGCAAATATGGCGTCTCCGCCGCTATAGACTGGTTTTTTGATCATGAAAGTGAAGGTATTATATTGGAAGATGACTGTTTGCCGGCCAATAGCTTTTTTGAGTTTTGTGATGTGCTGCTCGAAAAATACCGCAACGATGATCGCGTGAGACATATCACCGGCTGTAATCTCCAGCTCGGAAAAAAATGGGGCGACGCCAGCTATTATTTTTCAAACCGCACCCATGTTTGGGGGTGGGCAGGCTGGAAAAGGGTTTGGAATGATTATGACCTGCATTTAAAAAACTACCGCGAGGCTGATGCATTGCAGGCCATGAATAATATTTACGCCGATGACCTTGTCGCCACTGCATGGACCAATATTTTCAAAGATGTAAAGGCCGGCAAAATAAATTCATGGGCATACCCGCTGGACTTTTGCAACTTTTTCAACAATGGATTGGTCATCATACCTAATGAAAACCTTATCTCAAACATTGGCTACAGCCAAAACGCCACAAATACCCTGGATGAGGCAAGCGTTTATGCCCATATTCCTTTAGGCGAAATCACTGAAATTACGCACCCGGTTTTTTTTGTCCCGCAAAAGGAAGCTGATTTGGCTATAATCGAACGAGATTTTGATATTGTAAATCAGCGGAAAAAGCAAAATTCAGTACGCCGGAGGGTAAAGCGATGGCTCAAAACTTGGTTTAAATAAAAAGAGCACCCTCACAAAAAGGTGCTCTTGTATTTCAATGGTAAACCTCGTGTTTATTGAAACTTAAATCCTAAACCTACCTGGAAAACCTGGTTGCGGTAATCGGCAATGTATGCGCCATTTGCCGAGCTTTGCTGGGTTTGTTGGTTTTGTTGCAGGTCGATAGTGTACCTGAAACGCAATTCGACGTCGCGGCTCAAATCAAAACTTACGCCTACTACGCCGTCCAGTACGGTTTTATCACCGTAAGTATTGTAGGTTTGTTCGCTGGTTAAGGCAAACCCATTATCGTAAGTGTTGGTGGTGCTAACCGGGATGGCTACCTGCGGGCCTATCAAAAAGTTGAAGGTTGGCGACAGTTTAAATTTCAAAAGCAAGGGGATATCCACATAGTTGGCATGCTGTGTAAAATTACCGTCGGGTGTTGTTTCCGCAAAGCCTTTTTGGGAGTATAATATCTCGGGTTGGAAAGACATTGGATAAACCAAAGGCAAACTAAGGTATAAACCCCCATTGAAGCCGGCGATGGCGGCAGTGGTATAATTTGAATTATAAGCGTTAATAGTATTTGAAACGTTTAAGCCACCGGTTAAACCAACCCTAACCTTATAAAAATCGTCGTATTCGCTGCGCGGAGGGGGACGCCTTACCCTACGGGGACCATAGTAACCTTGCGCACTTACCGAGCCTGCCAGCGTTAGCAGGCATATCGCTAAAAAGAGTATTTTTTTCATAACATGTTTTGTTTTTTATTTATCCTATGATTAAAAAATAACCCAAAGGTTTATTCCGGGCATTCTTTTTATCTCAAAAATTCATTAAAAACTATGCCATCAAATTGATGTTCAGTATAAAAAAATACCAAAAAACGCATCAAAACAGGCTTTTTTCGGCTTTATAGAAATTTGAAAATAAATAGCTGGAAAATTATATTCCTTGCCTGTTTTTTGTCTTTTGTGATCGGTTTTTCTGGATTTTTGTACAAAATTGAACTTTCATTTTCCTGTAATATTTCTGCATCAACTTTAATTATTCCCGCGAAGAATTAATTTTGTGTTGCGCTGATGTTAATTTAAAATACATCAGGCACCAATCATCTTCTAACTCTTTTATTTAACCCACTTATTTACCAGATCATGAAGAAATTAATTTTTTACCCGTCACTTTTGTTTCTATTTTTTTGGTTTTTTAATGCCCGGGCCCAAAATGTTGCATTAGGGATACAGGGAGGGATAAGTATCCCTAACCTCAGCTCGGGCGGAGCCAACGCGACGCCGTTAAGCACTGGATACAGTTCCCGCTCCGGGCCGGATTTTGGGATAAATGCCGAGTTTAAGATTTCCGGCCTATTTTCCATTCAGCCCCAATTGGAGTATTCTTCGCAGGGCGGTAAAAAGGACGGCCTGCAGGCATTTCCCACCCCGGCGCAGGTAGCCCAGGAATTTCCATCAGGACAGGCGCCGCAGTATTTGTACGCAAACTATAACAGCACCGCGAAAATAAACTACCTGATGATACCCGTACTGGCAAAGCTTGCCTGGGACTTTAAAGGGTCGCCTTTAAGGCTTTATGTTGATGCCGGGCCTTTTGTGAGCTTTCTGATTTATGGAAAGCAAGTTACCAGCGGATCGAGTCAATTTTATACCGACCCGGCCGGGACCATGCCACTGCCCGGCGGCGCGCAGTCATTCGATAATACCCAGGATATAAAAAACCAACTGCGCAGTACTAACGTTGGCATTGAAGGTAACCTGGGGCTAGAATACAAACTCAAAAAAAGCTACTTTTTTATTGAAGCCGGCGGCAACTACGGTTTTATCAATATTCAAACGGTGGCCGCCGACGGCAGTAACAACACCGGCGCTGCAACGGTGAACATCGGATACAGTATTTGGCTTGGCAAATAAATTTACACGGTACAATAATTGTCGTAATTTTAATAGCGACAGGAAAGTGAAAGACCTGTCGCTATTTTTATTTAACAAACCATGGGAACAAAAATTAGGGCCATTATAACCGGCGTCACTGGTATGGTTGGCGAAGGCGTGATGCACGAATGTTTACAGCACCCGGACGTAGAGACCGTGCTGATCATTAACCGGCGGCCGTCTGGGTTTAACCATCCCAAACTAACGGAGATCGTTCATGCCGATTTTTTCGACATCAGCCCGATCCGCGACCAGTTGAGCGGATACAACGCCTGCTACTTTTGCCTGGGCGTTTCATCGGTGGGGATGAAAGAGCCGGAATATTACAGGCTAACCTACACGCTGACCCTGAATGTTGCCCAGGCATTGAGTGAGTTAAACCCTGATATGGTATTTTGCTATGTATCAGGAGGAGGTACGGACAGCACCGAAAAGGGCCGTTCCATGTGGGCGCGGGTTAAGGGCAAAACTGAAAATGACCTTATGAAGCTGCCGTTTAAAAAAGTGTACGCCTTCCGGCCGGGGTACATGCACCCAACGCCAGGCCTTATAAACACCAACAAGTACTACAAATACATTACCTGGATGTACCCGTTTATGCGCTGGGTATTCCCCGGTGGCGTAAGTACGCTGGCCGAGCTGGGGCAGGCGATGATCAACATCACTTTATTCGGCTACGACAAGCAAATTATTGAGGTGAAAGACATCGTAAAGTTGGCGAAAAACAGTTGATTAAATTATCTTAGCGTAAAACAAATTGTATGGAAAAAACAGCCTTTTTTATGAAGCTCGTTCCGCGGCGGCCTACATTTGCACAGGATATGACGGCTGACGAGCGCGCTATAATGATGCAGCATATTGCTTATTGGAAAAAGTATTTAGACGATGGGAAACTGCTGGTTTATGGGCCCGTGATGGACCCTGCGGCAACTTATGGAATGGGGATTTTATTGACCGAAGATGAAGACGAAGTAAAAACCCTGATAGCCGGCGACCCAGCCGGGCAGATCAATAATTATGAATATTGCCGGATGCGGGCGGTGATTAAGGGGTGAGAACGCCCGGGATTGACGGTTCTATAATAGTTTTTTCCTTTATATTTACTTAAAAGTTTTAAATATGACGACAGCTGCAATACGCGAAAAACTGGTTAGCTATCTTCAAACAGCAGATGAAAAAAAAATAAAAGCCATTTATACCATGGTAGCGGACGAAATCAATACAATTGAAAACGATTGGGATGATGATTTCATTAACGAAATGCAAACAAGACGATGTAAAAGCAGGAATTGAACGAGGGCGAAAACAGGCTGCTGAAGGAAAACTGACGCCACATGATGAGGTGATGAAGAAATATGCTATGTAACTCTAACCCGTGAGATTTGACAACTTTTTAAATTTGTCAAATCTGCCCTAATTACTTTAGTCGTGCCCTTTTAAATTTGCCTTTCGGATTACGGCTGGTATGAAATATTGCAGTAACAATAACAAGTTTATTTTTCTCGTCAACAAAATAAACAATCAAGAATGGAAACCTTTCAACTACGGCCTCATGAAATTTCTTGCCGGGAATTTTATAATGAAAAGGGTTGTTACAAACTTTGTCTAATTTAATATTGACTTCCGTCCGAAATTCTTTTCCTAACCCCGATCGTTGATCTTCATACCATAAAAAAGCTTCAGTTAATTCTTTGATAGCTTCGTCATTAATAATGAAGGAATAAGCCATGTTATTTTTTCCTGTCTGCCAAAGCTTTATCAGTGATAGCAACGGCTTCTTCCCAGGTATAAGTTTTACCTACGCCATTTTGATAGTCGTCATACCTTCTATCCAGTTCTTTTTTTTGTTCATCTGAAAACGCAAATTCTTCATTTATATCATTTTCAACCAAGGTATAAATAGCCTTGAGCTTTTTATCTCCTGCCGATTCAATGTATTCGTGAAGCTGCTGCCTTATTTGTGCGGTACGCATGGGTTACTTATTTTGACAAATTTACCTAAAATACGACTAAATTTGTTAACTTATCAAAGGATATTTGCTTTGATAAGTTAAAGATTAAAAACCCCACATGCACCCCACCCACGCAAAATACAACGAAAAATTTAACAATGCCCTTGCCCAGCTTAACCCGGAGCAACTGGCCGCCGTTAACCAGATGGGCGGGCCTGTTTTGGTGATCGCCGGGCCGGGGACGGGTAAAACGCAGATACTGGCGGCCCGTATTGGAAAAATTTTGATGGAGACTGATGCCCGCGCCGGCGAAATTTTATGCCTTACTTATACAGACGCAGGTGCGGTAGCTATGCGCAAACGACTGTTTGAATTTATTGGGCCGGAAGCTTACAGGGTTAACATTTATACGTTCCACGCCTTTTGTAACGAGATCATCCAGGAAAACCTGGAGTATTTCGGCAAGCTGACACTGGATGCTTTGTCGGACCTGGATTCGGCTATTTTTTTCAGGGAGTTGGTGGACGAGTTTCCCAACGACCATTTGCTAAAGCGCTTTACCGGTGATATTTATTATGATGCGCCGCGATTGAAAAGTCTTTTTTCGGATATGAAACGGGAAAACTGGACCGCGGCGGCAATCGAAAAGGCGGTGGAAGATTACCTGGCCGATTTGCCGCTACGCGATGAATTTATCTACAAACGCGCCAATGCTGCAAAAGGCATCAAAATAGGCGACCCCAAACAAAAGGATATCGACGCGGCGAAAGAGAAAATGGAAAAGCTATTGGCTGCGGTAGCGGAATATCAAAATTTCGACGCCAAAATGAAAGCCCGCAGCCGGTACGATTATGACGACATGATCCAATGGGTGCTGAAAGCTTTTCGCGACAATGAAGAATTGCTGCGCCGCTACCAGGAACGCTACCAGTATATATTGGTGGACGAGTTCCAGGATACCAGCGGGTCGCAAAACGAATTGCTGAAGTTTATTTTGAATTACTGGGATACGCCGAATGTGTTTGTAGTGGGCGATGATGACCAGTCGATCTTTAAATTCCAGGGTGCTAACATGAAAAATATCCTGGACTTTGCGAATGATTATTCAAAAACGCTAAAAACGGTGGTGTTAAAGCATAATTATCGTTCAAACCAACTGATCCTTGATGTTTCGAAAGCGCTGATAGAAAACAACCGCGAACGGCTTACCGCGCAGCTGGAACTGGATAAAAACCTCGAATCGGCTCACCCGCGTTTCAGCGAGCTGATGATAGAGCCGCAGGTAAAGGAGTATGAAAACCCGAACCAGGAACTGGCCGACATAGCGGCACAGATCAAACGGCTGCTCGGCAGGGGAACGGAACCCGGCGAAATAGCCGTGATCTACCGTAACCACAGCCAGGCCGAGGACCTGCTGCACTTTTTTGATGCCCAGCATATCGCAGTAAATACCAAGCGCAAGGTGGATATTTTCACCCTGCCTTTTGGCGAAAAGATACTGAACATATTACGTTACCTGTCGATGGAAATGGACTCGCCCTATAGCGGTGATGAACTGCTGTTCGAGATCATGCATTACGATTTCTTCGACATTCCCCCGATAGAGATCGCCAAAGCTTCTGTCGCGGTAGCAAAAGAAAACTATGCCACGGCCAGCCACAACGAGCCGAAGACATCGCTGCGCCGCTACATCAGCCAGATGCGTACACCGGCCCAGCCCGGGCTGTTTGATCAGCAGCAAAACCTGGGTATGAAATTTTTAATCAGCGACATTGACTACCTGTTAACTTACTCGGCCAGCAATACCCTGCAACAGCTTTTTGAGCAGGTGGTTGCAAAAATGGGCGTGCTGAGATACATCATGCAGCAACCCGACAAAGGCTGGTACATGCAGGTGCTTACCAGTTTGTTCGATTTTATCAAGGAGGAAAGCCGCAAAAAACCGGACATCGATATCGACGACCTGATGCAAATTATTAAGCTGATGCAGGAACATGGCATACGGCTGGAACTGAACCAGGTTATTTTTTCGGAGAATGGCATCAATTTCCTCACCGCTCATGGCTCCAAAGGCCTGGAGTTTGAGCATGTGTTTGTGATCGGCTGCAGCAAAAAGATTTGGGACTCTAAAGGCCGCAATTATGGTTTTAGTTACCCGGACACTTTAACCCAGGCTTCGGATGATGAAATTGCCCAAAAAGAAGAATCGCGCAGGTTATTTTATGTGGCGTTAACCCGCGCTAAACAATGCCTCAATATTTCCTATTCGGCGAAGGACAAAGGCGGGAAAGAGCAGGAAGCCTCGCAATTTGTAAGCGAGATCATAGCCGGTACCTACCTGCAGGTGCAGCACCCGAAAGTAAGCGAGGAAACGATGTTCGATTTCCTGGCGATGCAATATGCTGAAACCTTACAGCCAAAGGTTGATCTGCTGGATAAAAACTATATCGACCAGTTGCTGCAAAATTATACCCTTTCGGTAACGCACCTGAGCAACTACCTGGATTGCCCGCTAAGGTTTTATTTCCAATGTTTGATCAGGGTGCCATCGGGTAAAAGCCCCTCGGCCACATTTGGACAGGCCGTGCATTGGGCCTTAAACAAGGCTTTCAAAAAATTAAAAGAAAACGGCGACGAATTCCCGCTGACCGAGGAGTTTATGCGCGAGTTCCGCTGGTACATGCACCGCAACCGGGATTCGTTCACCAAAGAAGACTTTAAACTACGGATGGATTACGGCGAGAAGATATTGCCGGCGTATTATAATCAAAACATCAATACCTGGAACAAAATAGCCGTAACAGAGCGAAGCATCCGCAATGTGGAAGTGGAGGGCGTGCCGATAAAAGGCAATTTGGACAAGATAGAATTTACCGGCAAACAGGTAACCGTTGTGGATTACAAAACCGGTAAGCTCAAAAATGCAAAGGATAAATTAAAAAGGCCGGAGGAAGGCAATCCCAATGGCGGCGACTACTGGCGGCAGGCGGTTTTTTATAAGATACTGATCGACAATGACCGTGCGCTGGATTGGGAGGTTGTAAGCACCTTATTTGAATTTGTGGAACCGGTTAATGATGAATATTACAAGGAAAAAATTGTAATAACGCCGGAAGACACCGCCGAAGTAACTGAACAGATCACCACCGTTTACCAAAAGATACTGGCGCATGATTTTAACACCGGCTGCGGGAAAAAGGAATGCGACTGGTGTCATTTTGTAAAAAGCAACTTTAAACAAATCGGCGGCGTAATGCAGCAGGAAGATACTGATTAACGTCCCGGAGACGCGATGCATCGCGTCTCTACATACCCATTTCAATATGAAAAATCTATTATTACTTATCCCTGTAATGCTCACTTTACAGGTCTCCGCCCAAACTACCATCAAACGCGATGCAGGAATCAGCCAAATGGTGGACGAGGTGTCGTCCAAAAATATCGAAACCATCATCCGCAAGCTGGTGAGCTTTAAAACACGGCATACCCTGAGCGATACCACCAGCAAAACCGAAGGAAGCGGCGCTGCCCGCAACTGGATAAAATCCGAATATGAAAAGTATGCGGCTGCATCCGGCGGCAGGATGACCGTCCAGTTTGATACGTTTACCCAGCCTAAAAGCGAGCGGGTTGATAAGCCAATTCACCTGAAAAATGTGCTGGCTGTATTGAAAGGTACCGACCCTAATGATAACCGGGTTTATATCGTATCCGGTCATTACGATTCCAGGAAAACGAATGTGATGGACCCCAATGGCATTGAACCCGGCGCCAATGATGATGCCTCGGGTACGGCGGTATCGATGGAACTGGCCCGTGTAATGGCCAAACACTCCTTCCCGGCAACAATTATCTTTATGTCGGTAGTGGGAGAGGAGCAGGGGCTTTATGGCTCGGCCAATGTGGCTAAACGTGCAAAGGCCGAAAACTGGAATGTGGACGCCATGCTGAACAATGATATTGTTGGCAATACCCATGGCATGGAAACTGATTTGAAGGATAACCGCAGCGTGCGGGTTTTTAGTGAAGGCGTGCCTTCACCGGCGGCAGGCAACGCACGGGAAATTGGACGGCTGATCTCCCTCGGCGGCGAAAATGACAGCCCATCCCGTGAACTGGCGCGTTATACTAAGGAGACAGCGGAACGTTATGTTGACCAGTTGGACGTAAGACTGGTATACCGCCGCGACCGTTACCTGCGCGGCGGCGACCATATTTCATTTTTGGAGCAGGGTTTTACCGCCGTCCGTTTTACCGAAATGAATGAAGATTTTACCCGGCAGCACCAGGATGTTCGCGTGGATAGCGGCAAAGATTATGGCGACCTGCCCGACTTCGTCGACTTTAATTACGTGCAAAAAGTGGGCCGGATGAATCTTTCGGTATTGGCCAACCTTGCGCTTGCACCAGGCGAACCCCAAAATGTGGGCGTGGTAACCAGCGGACTCACCAATAAAACGGCGTTAAAATGGGAGACGCCCAAAACCGGTAAAAAGCCTGCCGGCTACTACGTATTAATGCGCGAAACCATCAGCCCCTACTGGGAAAAGAAATTTTTTGTGACGGACAATGCCGCAACGCTCAGTTATTCGAAAGATAATTACTTTTTTGCGGTACAGTCTGTTGATGCGGACGGGCATGAAAGTTTGCCGGTGTTTCCAAAGCCGGTGAGGTGACAATATTTGCAAATTTAACTTTTATGATGTTTGTCATTAACTCGATTTTTACCGGTACCTGGAGTATAACGATGGCTTTATTGGTAATTCAACTATTCCGCCGAAAACTTCAAATCAATCCTACCATTATACGGTCGGTTAGCATATTGTTGTTAATAGGGGCATCAATCTACCTTTTGAAATTACTGGTTGGCATTGTTGAAAACGCTTATTTGACGGGAGAGCATGAGAATCAATGGGTTGTGAAAGGAAGTTCCCGGGGTTATTTGATATTTTTAGGGGTGTGGCCTTTTAGTTTCGGATTACTGCCGCAATTGCTTTGGCTGAAAAAGCTTCGTGGACGCCTCTCAAGCCTTGCCATAATTATTGCGATTTGGGCAATCAGCCGTCTTTTTGTTCCATGGGGAGTTACAGAATTTTTTATGCAAAAGCCAGTCGACCTGAATTTTAAATTCGAATTTTCATTTGTTGATCAACTGGAACAAATTGCTGTTTATGCGACGGCGTTTGCACTGGTTTGTTACTTGATATCTTGGAAAGAAAATCGCGGTGAAAACTTAAGCAGTGCACTGAATGAGGCCGATTGACGTTTTTATTTCACACTCTTCTTCAGCACAATAAAATACCCGGAAATAAAAACAACCACGGAAACAATAAGGCTCACAAATATCTCTTTGGTAAACAGCGCCACCTCTATTACCGGCAAACCGGCGGGTGTTGATATACTGTGGTGGTTACCGTCGGTAAGCGTTTTTATGGTGATCATTGGGTGCGAATAAGGAAACAGGTATGCATATTGCCAGCTATTGCCGGCCAAAATTATTCCGGTTATAACGCAAATAAAACCTATGCCCATCGGCTTTAAAAAATCGCGGAACAACAGACTGAGCAAAAATTGTATGGACAATATACCCAGGGACGAAAGGAAAAGTTTAAAATAGAGTTTTGCCAGTAGGCCTGCCATGCTGTACTGACCAAATTGCAGCTGCGGCCGCAGCGTACCCAGCAGGTTGCCGAATGCGACGGTAAAAAGCACGAATAGCCCCAGGCACAAAAATATCAGGAAGAGGGCGTATAAATACTTGGCGGCATAAACAGACAATTTTGAAATAGGCAGGCTGAACAGCGACTTCCACGTATCAGCTTTATGCTCAATGCTATTTACAGAGTAAGCAACAAATACCACCAGCATCGGCAATATTAAAAACCCCATCGGGCCCAGTATTACAGAAGAAAATGTTATCCACAAAAACATGGGCGGCGTTTGCAATAAGTTTTGGCTTTTGGTAAAATAAAAGCCTACTGATACCAGGGCGCACAGCAAAAAAGGCAGCACGAGGGCGCTCCAAAACGCCATGGTTTTGCGCGTTTTATAAAATTCGGAGCGGAATGACAGTATAAATCCTTTCATGGCTCAGGCGTTTTGGGTAATGGCTAAAAATAATTTTTCCAAGTCCTTTTGCTGTTTGTTGATGCTGTAAACCACATGCCCGTTTTTGTTTAGCAACGCATTAAGCTCGCCCATTTGTTTTTTATCTACAAACGGAACGGTTAAATAATGATCATTCACCTCGGTGACCTCAATGTTGTTTCGCTTTAAAAAATTAGCCGCATCAACGGTGTTTTCAGTCTCTACCTGCACCAGCGTCTGGCTCAAAGCCTGCAATTCTTCAATGCTTCCCTGGAATAAGAGCTCGCCATGGTTAATAATGCCCACATGGGTGGCCATGCGTTCTATTTCGGCTAGTAAATGGCTGGATACAAAAACAGTCTTTTGGTATTTGGAGACAAGTTTGATCAGCAACTCGCGTACCTCGATGATCCCGTTTGGGTCGAGACCGTTAGTGGGTTCGTCCAGGATGAGCAATTTCGGGTCGGATAATAAAGCCAGCCCGATGCCCAGGCGCTGTTTCATGCCTAAAGAATACTGCCCGGCTTTTTTATTGGCGGCATCTTTTAAATGCACCAAATCCAGCATTTCTTCAACGCGGCTCGAAGGGATTTCCAGGAGCAATGCCCTGTTCAGTAAATTTTCGCGGCCTGAAAGATGAAGGTAAAGCGCCGGTTGCTCAATTAGCGAACCAATCTGCGAAAGAATGCTGATGCGGTTGCTTTGGAGTTCTTTATCAAAAATATGAATATTGCCGTGCTGTGTTTTCAACAGATTCATCAGCAGTTTTATGGTGGTGGTTTTCCCGGCGCCGTTAGGCCCCAGGAATCCGTATATAGCTCCTTCAGGAACCTGTAAGTTTAGCGACTTTACGACGGTTTGATCGCCGAATTTGAACGTTAATCCTTCGGTGCGGATTACCATAGTTTTTCTTTAGCTACTGAACAAACAGTTTTGATCAGGCCGATGCTTTTGCTAAATAGCGATGTGGCTTGTTCGGTTTTGATGCTGAACTTTTCGCTTTTTTGATGTACCTGGTAGCTAACGCCCATAATAAGGGCAAACAATACCGGTGCAAGTAACAATATAAATGGGTTTGAATTGGTGATGAGCTTTTTCATCGTGTGTGTGATTTGATGGTACAAAGGAATATTAAATTAATTTCCTGCTAAAAAGTATTAGACCAACTGACGGGATTTGTAGATGAACGGCGGTTTGGCGAATCCAACCAGTTTGTCGGCAATAAATGGGCGTTCATCGACGATGTCGGTAATTATATATAAATTGGCGGCTGTAAACCTATTTAAATAGTATTTTTAGTTGATGAAACGAAGCTGGCAAATCTTCTGGCATGCATTTTTTTGGGTGGTAATGATCGGGTTTTTTCTCCTGATGGCCCGCAATAATGTTAAGTTGAGCACTGCGGACCTGCTGATCATTTTTTTGCTTTATCCTGCTATCAATATCAGCCTGTTTTATTTGAATTATCTTACACTGATTCCCAGGTTTTTGGATAAAAAGCGCTATGGCCTGTACGCACTATCTATCACCATCACCATACTTGTTTACGGCTTAGCCAAATATGGCGTCGCCCTCATTTTTAAGCAGAATATTTTAATGCGGGTAAAGGGGGAGATCACTGGCTTTGGCTCCTATTTTTTAAGTACTGTTTTTACCAGCCTGGTATTTTTGTTTTTAAGCGCGGTTTTGAAGTTTACCGTCGATTGGTTTTTAAACGAACGTATACAGCGCGACCTGGAAAACCAGCGCCTGAGCGCCGAACTGGCTTTTTTAAAATCGCAGATCAACCCGCATTTTTTATTTAACTCCTTAAACAGCATTTATTCGCTGGCTTACCAGCGGTCGGAAATGACGCCTGACGCCATTTTAAAACTATCGGAAATTATGCGTTACATGTTGTACGAGAGTAACGATAACAAGGTCGACCTGTCAAAAGAATTGCAATATTTGCAGAATTATATCGACCTGCAAAAAATACGCTTCGGCAACAAGGCTTATATTGATTTTAAGGTTGAAGGCAAGGTTTTAAACCAGCAGATCGCCCCGCTGCTGTTAATAGCCTTTATTGAAAACGCCTTTAAACATGGTGTGGCCAATAACCCCCTGACACCCATTCGTTTATTGATAGATGTAGATGAAGCGCACCTGCATTTTTATATGCAGAATAAAAAACACATGAACAACCGCGATGCGGTAGGTGGTATTGGATTAAACAATGTGCAGCGCAGGCTGAATTTGTTATACCCGGGGAAGTACAATTTGGATGTTAAGGATGAGATGGATACCTACACAGTTGAATTATCGTTAGTTTTATAATATGATACGATGCCTGATAGTTGATGACGAGCCGCTGGCCTTACATGTTTTGGAGGATTACATCTCTAAAATACCGTTTTTGCAGCTGGTGAAGGCGACGACTAACCCTATTGAAGCCTTAAGCCTGGTGCAGGATAAGGCGGTTGATCTTGTTTTCCTGGATGTACAGATGCCCGAGCTTACCGGCATACAGTTTTTGCGCATCGCCAATGGCAAAGCAAAGGTAATTCTCACTACCGCTTACTCGCAGTATGCTTTGGAAGGCTACGAACTGGATGTGATCGACTACCTGCTAAAACCCATCGCTTTCGACCGCTTTTATAAAGCGGTGCAAAAAGCGCAGACCGTATTACAGCCGTCGGCAGGTGAGCAAAAACCGGCGCAGCCCGAGCCTGTTCAACAACCAAAGCAGGATTTTTTAAGCGATTTTATATTTGTGAAGACGGAGCACAAGATACAGAAGGTGTACCTGAACGACATCCTTTTTATCGAAGGCCTGAAGGACTATATCTCCATATTTACCCCTGCCGAACGGATCATTACCCTGCAGAACATGAAAAAGATGGAAGACGCGCTGCCGGCCAGGTTTTTTATCCGGGTGCATAAATCGTATATTGTTTCTATCAACAAGATCGACAGTATTGAGCGCAGCCGGATTTTTATTGGGGATAAGGTTATCCCGGTTGGAGATACCTATCGCGATGAGTTTTTTAAGATAGTGGATGGGAAGAACGTTTAACCCCCAAGCCCCCTTAAGGCGGTATTGAAAAGCAATCTTTAATTTTTTACTGGCGTTACCGTATAACCCTTTAGCCGTAGTTGGTTGATCAGCCCGCAATCCCAAAGCAAGTGGCCAGCCCCGACAGCTATGAAGGTTGGCTGTTGCTTCATTATTGCGGGGAGCTCGCGCAACCAATTCATATTCCTGGCCCTCACCACCACATCTAATCGCGCATCTGTAAACACTTCTTTTGGATTGGCTTGGATTTCCATTGCATTTAGATTTCGCTGGTGATATAATCTAAAGAACCTTTGGCGTGATTTGCGATATTCATCAATATGCCGCACCATGTACAATAAGTTTTTTTTCTGCACTTCAAGCGGGGTGTCATATAAGCCGCTATCGTGAAATTTTACGGATTCCAGCCCTAAAACTTTATACCCCATTTTATGACCCTCATCCCGGAAATATTGATCAAGATGTGGATTTGTCGCCGACGCTGTCCTTGCCGAAATGTAATAGGACAGATCATCATAAACATACACAGGTTTGAATCGGTTATACCGCTTGAGCGGCCAAGGCAGGTAATGAAGAAGCACTTTGTCTATTCCCGAAAATTCATCGTCAGTAAACAAATGGCTTAATGAGTCATTTCTCAGGAAAATATGTGATCTGTACTCATGAGGATCACTCTCAAAATCGGTTTCCGTAGCCACCGCCTTACACTGTTTGAATCTTTCCATGACATAAGGTACTGTGTCCAGGAAATTACCACCGATAAGATGGTCGGTACCGTAAAGATATGAAGGAGATGCCAGGCCGTTCCCGCTGATCTGCCACAGCAAGCTATTATCGAGCGCTATTCTTCTGTATTTCGGACCGTTTGACCAGTTGCACCCGGCAAGCAGCAGGAAGCAGAAAATTAGGGCCCGGGCTTTTTTCATCTTTAAAGTTGATGAAGATAAGCACGAATCCTGTTTTCAGCTTCTTTAACCAGCACCTCGGCAGGTTTACCGTCCGGTTCGATGGGTTCAAGTACTTCCCAGGTCATATGTTCAAAGGTGTTGAGCGGGTAACCGCCGTACTGTACCATTTTCCACGAATTATTGATGGCTATAGGTACCAGCAAAGCTTCGGGGCATTTTTTTAGGATAGTGGCAATGCCGCCAACATGAAAGTCTTTCATTTGGCCATTTTTTGACCTTGTACCTTCGGGGAAGATAATAGCCGACCACCTGTTCTCCTTCATCCTTAGCGCCAGCTTAATGATCTCGCCTATGGATTGCTTGGAATCCTTTCGGTCAATGTTCGCGCCGCCGCCGTATTTTAAATTAAATGAAATGGACGGGATGCCTTTGGTCAGTTCGATCTTCGAAATAAATTTAGCGTGGTATTTACGCAGGTAATAAATCAGCGGCGGAATATCCGACAGGCTTTGGTGATTTGCCAAAAATATCATCGGCCGGCCAAGCGGCAAATTTTGTTTATTTATAAAGGTTACGGTATTACCCGCAAGATAAAACGTACTGAAAAGGCATAGGTTTAATAGATCAACCGACCGTTTATGAGCCGCATAACCGAAAAGTTTATAGCATATCCACTGTATCGGCTGGAATATGATCAGCATAAGGAAGAAGGCAATGGCGACGAACGGCGTAAGGATGTAACCTAAGAATTTTCTCATAAAATGCCTCAAAGTTAGGTATTTTTCTTTTACCTGAAGGACCGACCTCAGCAGTGAATTTTTTACCGCAAGTGCACGAAGGATTCACAAAGGGCACTAAGCCTGTCAGCGCGAACGGTTAGATTTTGTTTTCGAGGAGCAATAATTTAACGTTTTGTATGGCGGCTACGGTCATTGCATCGGTGATCTCGCCACGGCAAACCATTTGATAAGCTTCTTCAAACGGCAGTTTTTTTATGATGAGCTGTTCGGTATCTTCAGGTTCAGCTTCAAATTGGTTTAGGTGGCGGGCGAGATAGAGAATAGCCAATTCATCGCTTACCGAATTGGACAGATGCAGTCGTTGTAACTCTGTCCAGTTATCTGCTTTCAGGCCGGTTTCTTCCAGCAATTCGCGCTTGGCCGATTCAAGCGGATCAATGCCCAATGGTCCGCCGCCTTCAGGCATTTCCCAGCTGTACACATCCGGTGCAAATCGAAACTGACCAACCAAATAGGTGTTCAATTCGTCATCAAGCGGCAGTATACCGATGGCAATATTTTTAAAATGAACTTTTCCATAAATCCCTGGGTTTCCTGATGGGTTGATCACCTGGTATTCGGTTAAGTTTATCCAGGGGTTATCGTAGATTTCTTTTTCGGAAGTTACCTTCCATGGGTTATCTTCTGGGTGCTGCATTTTGTTTAATCGGTTGGTACGGGTATCGTTTTAATAATCAAAAAATCACTCATCGCGTTCCAATATCCAATTGCATATTTCTTAACTGGTTTTGGGATGGTATCGAAATCCTTATCCATTTGGACGTCGCCTTTATCGGCATCGCCTACCTTAAACGAGCCCCGTATGGCGTATTTTTTATTTTTATAAAATAGCATCGCCTTCCTGGTTACAATATTTCCTGCTGACATGTCTCCGCCGCCCACTTCATAGGCAAAAAGTGTTTCAAAAACGTTATCCCCGTCAATATCGGCAAATTTGGTTACCGTGAAAACGTTAACGGCCGCGCCGACCGAAAAATCTTTTATCTGCCAGTCCAGCCGCCATTCATTATTCACTTTAGTAAAGTATTTTACAAAAAGCGAGTCGGTTTTTCCTTTTTTCTCCTGCGATGCCACAAACACGTGCAAGCCTGCCGCATCCTGAATTTCATAGGCGTCCGTTATAAAGCCTTTAAACGGTACCAGGATGGTAAGGTGTGCAATATTCTGCACTGATGTTTGTGCCGATACCCGAAAAAAACAGCCGATCAGGCAAGCTACTAAAGTGATTCTAAAACGCATCGATACTAAGTTTAACTAAAACTAATAAATAGCGACTACCGCCCAAACGCCCATATCAAAAACTTGGGCATGGCTTTAGCCCAGGTATCGGTATCATGGCTGCCACCTACAAACTCCAGGTAGCGCACATCATCCGGGCGTTTAAATCCTTTGTTTTCCAGCTCTTTTATCAGGTCGATAGTATCATCAATGCTGTCGATAATGCCGTTTTTGTTACGGTCGGCGGTTTCGTCTTTGGTGCCGGTTTGCAGCCATATTTTAATTCCCGGTTTGGCCTGGGTTTGCCTTACTATGCTGTGCATAATGCGGTCGTTATCGGTATAGCCTTTGTGCAAATCCTTGCTGCGCCACCAAAACGAGCCCGAAAAAACACCTGCCGTATCAAAAAGCTGCGGGTTATGCCAGGCAATATCCAAAGCGGAAAGTCCGCCTAACGAAAAACCGGCAAAAGCCGTGCTCGCAAATTGTTCAACACCGGTTAATTTGTGAATGGACGGCAACAATTCTAACTTGATAAATTCGGTATACAAAGCTGCTTTAGCGCCGCGTTTTTTAAAATCGGGTTTGCCAGCGGTGCCGTATTCCTGCATGCGTTCATGATTGGCATGAGCGGCAACAACCAAAACAGGTTTGATGCGGTGCGATCCCATCAGGTCCTCCAGGGTTGCCTTCAGTTGCAGGCTTTCAGTCTCCTGTCCGTCATTCAGCAGTAAAAGGTTAAGCGGCTCAGCAAATGATATTCCGTGGGGGATCAAGAAAGTGCAGGTAACATCTCGTTTTAAATATGCGGATTGTATGGGGATATGTTTTTTGTCGATTGCTATTTCCATCTCCGGCAAATTCCAGTACATCTTGTTCAAAATTTGTAAAGGGCCAAAGGTAAGGTTTTTACAATTTGAAGATGATTGGATTTGAAGATTTGATAATTCGATGATTTGATTTGAAGATTCGATGATTTGAAGATGATTAGTCAACCCTATCCAACAATTAGTCTTACATCTTCAAATCAACACATTTTCAAATCTTCAAATTGGCACATTTTCAAATCTTCAAATCAACACATTTTCAAATCTTCAAATTATTTCTCTACCTTACCTTCATAATTAAAACTGAACGCTTTGACTGAAAATTATCGCCGCTGGTATTCGCAAAATCTGGGGCTCGATGTAGAGATGCTGGTTTTTGGCGACCGTGGCTACCCGCTTATACTTTTCCCTACTTCGCAGGGCAAGTTTCATCAAAATAAAGATGAGGGCCTGATCGAGAGCGCCCGCTGGTTTGTGGAAGAAGGGTTGGTGAAAATTTACTGCCCGGATAGTTTCGACTGGCTTACCTGGTACGATAAAAGCGTCCATCCCGCCGAACGGGCGCGCAGGTATGCCTTTTATGATAAAATGCTGTATGAAGAACTTTCGCCCTGGGCCATGCAGGAAACCGGCGTTGGTAAAGTAGCCACAGCGGGCTGCAGTTTTGGGGGATATCATGCGGCAAACTTTGCCTTTAAACATCCCGACCGGGTAGGCAACATGTTTAGCATGAGTGGCGCGTTTGATGTTAAGCAATTTACGGACGGCTTTTATGACGATGATATTTTTTACAACAACCCACCCGATTTTTTACCGGGGAGCAACCAGCCCGGCCTGTGGGAGATGAATATCATTTTAGGAGCGGCGGAGCACGATATTTGCCGCTGGGATAATGATCAGCTATCAAACATTTTAAGCCAAAAGAATATTAACCATTGGTTGGATATACGCGGGATAGGCGACCATGACTGGCCGATGTGGCGGGTGATGTTCCCGCATTATTTATCGACGATAAGATAATTATTGAATTAGTGAGTTAGTGAATTAGTGATTTTGGAAAGAATAAACTTTAAATCAAGATTAACACCATAACCAGATAAACATCATACCATGAAAAAAATAGGCATCTTATTCGGGCAGGAAAATTCATTTCCGCATGCGTTTGTTGACCGGATCAACCAGAAAGCAGAAAAAGGCATAACTGCGGAGTTTGTGCACATAGACAAAGTGATGCAGGCTGAGTCGCTGGGTTATTCGGTAATTGTGGACCGTATATCGCAGGATGTACCGTTTTACAGGGCCATGCTCAAAAATGCGGCAATGTGCGGCACGGCGGTGATCAACAACCCTTTTTGGTGGAGCGCCGATGAGAAATTTTTCAATAATGCACTGGCCGTGAAGATCGGCGTGCCGGTGCCTAAAACCGTTATTCTGCCGTCGAAAGATATGCCGGATGATACCAGCGGGTTGTCCTTCCGTAACCTTGCGTTTCCGCTGGACTGGGAGGGGATATTTAATTACGTAGGTTTCCCCGCCTATATGAAGCCCTTTGACGGCGGCGGCTGGAAAGAGGTTTATAAACTGCATGATAAGGAAGACTTTTTTGATAAGTACGCCAAAACCAAACAGTTTGTAATGATGCTGCAGGAAGAAGTGGTATTTGACGATTATTTTCGCTGCTATTGCATCGGCGGCAAGCACGTGCGCATTATGCAGTACGAGCCGCGTAACCCGCATCACCTGCGTTACGAGCATGGCAAAGCGCCGGCAGAAAAGAAACTGCTGGAATTGGTAAAAAACTACGTGATCAAGCTAAATAAATATCTTGGCTACGATTTTAACACGGTGGAGTTTGCGATCCGAAACGGTGTGCCTTACGCTATTGATTTTTGCAACCCGGCACCGGATGCTGAAGTAACCAGCGTAGGCCAGGAGAATTTTGACTGGGTGGTTGAAACCGCAGCCGATTACGCTATCGAACGCGCTAAAAAGCAAAAAGATGACATGGATAACCTGACCTGGGGCGAATTTGTGAAAACCGGGGCAACGGGCCAGCATTTGTTATCATCCGAAAAAAAAGTTGAAAAAAAGGCGAGTCATAAGGAAGCAAGCGAGGGGAAGATAGATCATGAAATTTTGGCGGAAGGGACGATAAAAGAGAAAGCTGTAAAGCCGAAAGCGAAGAAGGCGGCTAAATAGTGGGTGTGGATTGAATGGCGAGGTGTTCTAAACGTATTAAAAAGCTGTGGCCCTGTGCGATTATGAATGGTGTAATTTGTTTTTTATAGGCATTCATGAACTCCTGGCGTCGGTTCCTTCCCTGGGGAAGGGGAGGTAGGGGTTTCGCGAACTATGCAAGCGAGCGTTTAAAGCATTCATTCGGCGGCCTGAAATGGCGCGAAATCCCTCCCCGCCAGCGCTCGGGCAGCCGCACCCCTCCCCTTGGGAGGGAGTTTTGCCGGCGAATGCATGTTTAGAAAACTCAGGTTTTTAACCCGTACTCTGAATAAATTATTGATAATACAACCCATTATGAACGAATTTACCTTAGGTGTTGAAGAAGAATTTATGGTGATTGACCCCGTAAGCCGGGAGTTAAAATCGCACGATCAAAAAATTGTTGAAAGCGCCCAAAAGATACACGAAGACCAGGTAAAAGCCGAAATGCACCAGGCCGTAGTGGAAGTGGGTACAGCTATTTGCCGCAATAGTGAGGAGGCGCGCAAAGAAGTATCAAAGCTGCGCGGAACGGTGGCCATGCTTGCCGGGGACATAGGTTTACGGATAGGAGCTGCGGGTACCCACCCGTTTTCGCTATGGCAAACGCAATTGATAACCGAGCATCCCAGGTATTTCGAGATCGTTGACGAAATGCAGGAGGCCGCCCGCTCAAACCTCATCTTTGGGCTGCATGTGCATGTGGGCATACAGTCGCGCGATTTGGCCGTACACATCGCCAACCAGGTGCGGTATTTTTTGCCGCACGTGTACGCTTTGTCAACCAATTCGCCATTTTGGGAAGGTAGAAATACCGGTTTTAAATCGTTCCGTACAAAGGTGTTTGATAAATTCCCGCGTACCGGCATACCCGATTACTTCGCCAGCATTGAGGAGTATGACCGTTATATTCGCTTGCTGGTAAAAACTAATTGCATTGATAATGCCAAAAAAATATGGTGGGATATCCGGGTGCACCCTTTCTTTGAAACCATCGAATTCCGCATTTGCGACTGCCCGATGCTGATAGACGAAACCATGGCCTTTGTGGCTTTGTTCCAGGCCTTGTGTGCCAAATTGTATAAAATGCGCCTGCAAAATATGGCCTTTATGACCTATAACCGGGCGCTGATCAACGAGAACAAATGGCGGGCCGCCCGGTATGGTATCGATGGAAAAATGATCGACTTTGGTAAGGAGATGGAAGTGAATACCCGTTCGCTGGTGCTGGAGCTGCTAGACTTTGTAGACGACGTGGTTGACGACCTGGGTTGCCGCGAAGACTTGCAATATGTACACAAAATACTGGAGCATGGCACCGGTGCCGACAGGCAGTTAAAGGTTTACGAGCAAAATAGTAACTTTGCCGATGTTGTGGACTACATTACGTCGCAAACGTTGAAGGGAATTTGAAAGAATGATACAAGCCGAAAAGCCGGAAATAAAAGTTGCAGTGCTCGATCTTTATGATGGGGTCGCCAACGAGGGAATGCGGGGTATTCGCGAGATACTGGAGCGTTACCGGATAAAAAATGAATTAAACTTAACCTACGAGGTTTTTGACGTCCGTAAGAAGGTAGAAGTACCGGGTACCAATTTTGATATCTACATCTCCAGCGGCGGCCCCGGCGACCCCCTGGAAAGCGAAGGAACTGAATGGGAGAAGAAATATTTCAGACTGATCGATGCTTTGGAAGATCATAACCTGTCGAACACATCTCAAAAGAAATACAGCTTTTTCGTTTGCCATTCCTTCCAGTTAATGTGCCGCAAATACAAGCTGGGTGTGGTAAATATGCGTAAATCACCATCATTTGGTGTTTTGCCGGTTCATCTGACAACTGCAGGTGAAAACGAGCCTGTGTTGGAGGGGCTTGCTGACCCTTTTTACGCGGTAGATTCGCGTTCCTGGCAAGTGATCCACCCAAATGAGAAGCGGTTTATGGATCTGGGCATGCAGTTGCTGGCAACAGAAAAGGAAAGGCCGCATGTCGACCTCCCCCGGGCGTTGATGGCCATACGGTTTAGTGAATACTTTTTTTCTACCCAGTTTCACCCGGAAGCTGATTCGCGGGGGATCAGCACCTGGCTGATGAAGGATGAAAAGAAAAAGGAAGTGGTAAACGAGCACGGCCTGGACAAATACAACGAAATGCTGGAACACCTGGAGGACCCGGATAAAGTTACGCTTACGCAAAACACGATTATCCCCAACTTTTTGGATCAGGCTGTTTTGAGTATGCAGGAAGTTTAAAGCGAGAATGGAACAGGTTGAAAAATATAAAGAATTGATATTGCCGATTTTGGAGCGTTACCTCATCAAACGGGCAGCTATATTTGGCTCGTTTGCAAAAAATAGCGCCGACGAAAATAGTGACGTTGATCTGCTGATTGAACCGGGATCCGATTTTACTTTGTTTACGATGCTTAAACTCGAGGCAGAGATTTCAAAAATAGTAAATCGTAAAGTGGATTTGGTTGAATATAGTGCTATTAAGCCGTCGATCAAAACTGAAGTATTAGCTTCCGCAATCTCAATTTTATGAGCCGATCGGATCAAGTTTATATAAACGACATCATTGAATCCGTAGACATTATCTTGTCCTATACTGACAGTAAAACGGAGCACGAATTCTTGAACGATTTAATGCTGCAGGACGCTGTGGTCCGAAGATTCGAGATTTTAGGTGAAGCAGGTTCAAAAATCTCCGATATCGTAAAAAAGAACAATCCTATGTTCAATGGAGGTTAATTAAAGAAATGCGAAATAAACTCATTCATGAATATTTCGGTGTTTCCCCGATAACTGTTTATTTAACTATTAAACTGATTTGCCAATTCTAAAAGAACAACTAAATAGCTTAATTCTCTGATTTCTATGAACTCATCCGCCAGGAAAACATTCAACGAAAATTTCACCGAAGAGAAATATCAACAGTTCCTCGCTGAATTAAACGCCGGCCTGGATGAGCCGATCGCCTTCCGCGTAGCCGAAACGCCGGTGTTTTTAACGGACGATTTTCGCGACAGGCTTTTGGCAGCCGGCAAAGATATTATTGATGTAATCCTTCAACCCGACTTTAAACAGCTGACTGAGCGGGCCATCCCTGACAGGTGGCGAGTACCAAACGAGAATGATCATCCGCATTTTATTGCGCTTGATTTTGGCGTTTGCAGCGATGAAAACGGTAATATCGTTCCCAAATTGATCGAACTGCAGGGCTTCCCGTCGTTATACGGTTTTCAGGTAAAACTGGCGGATACCTACTCCGCAACTTTCGAGCTTGGTGAGGAATGGTCTCCCTTTTTTAACGGGTTGAACAGGCATAGCTATCTGGAACTGTTAAGAAAAACAATAGTTGGTGATTACCCCCCTGATGAAGTGGTGCTGATGGATGTAAACGCGCATGAGCAGAAAACCTACGTCGATTTTTTTTATACCCAACATTTTATCGGGACGCCGGTTGTGGCGCTTGAGGAGCTGGAGCAGGAAGGCAAAATGCTTTTCTATCACCAGGATGGGCAGCGCAAGCCTGTAAGCCGCATTTACAATCGCCTCATTTTTGACGAGATAGAAAACAATGCGGAATTATTGAGCAAGATGGTTGATGTTACCCAACCTTTGGATGTAGAATGGATAACACATCCCAACTGGTTCTATCGCGTCAGCAAATTTACTATGCCGTTTTTAACCAGCCAGTATGTGCCCAAAACGCAGTTTCTGCACGAAGTAAAAACAATCCCCGCCGACCTGGAAAATTATGTGTTGAAGCCGCTGTTTTCATTCGCCGGGCAGGGGGTGATCATTGACGTAAGTAAAAATGACATCGAAAATATAAAAGACCCGGAGAACTGGATCTTGCAGCAAAAAGTAAATTACGAGCCTGTTGTTAAGTCGTCTGAAGGGGATGTAAAGGTGGAAATAAGGCTGTTATACCTATGGCCCGACGGCGACGAAAAACCAACGCTTGCCATTAACCTGGCACGCTTAAGCCGTGGTAAAATGATCGGTGTGCGCTATAACAAGGATTTTACCTGGGTTGGGGGGACGATTGCAATGATACAGAACTGACACGAATTTTCACTAATAAAATCGAATGGACACGAATAACTACGTACACGCCCATTGAATTCGTGAAAATTCGATCTTATTAGTGAACATTCGTGTCGATTCAATTCGTGTTCATTTAACTCGTGAACATTCGTGTTAACTCTAAACCAAATACTAATTCAATTGTCTATACGTATATATATAAAATGTATTAATTTTGTGACGTGAGTATCCAGATAATTATAATAGCCATACTATTTTTAGCCGCCCTGTTTTATGTGTGCAGGATGGTTTACCGGAATTTGTTTACGAAGAAAGGCTGCGGCGAAAATTGCAAATGCGGCGTTGACTTTTCGGCGATTGACCCCCTTAAAAATCCTAAGTAAAACAAATTCCCTTAGTTTGACCCTTATAAACCTCAATGTAATTCTGTAGTATTTAAATGGCTGATAAACAGGTATTTCAAACCGATACCCCCGGTAGATGGATGCGTTTTAAATGGATCAGCAGGGCACTGATCATCGTGTTGGTATGCAGTATTTTAGCTGCTATAATTACCGTAACGTCAAAGCACTACCCCATTTTACCAAATCTAAATCCGGCGGCAAAAAAACTCACCAAGGAGGAACTGGAGCAATTAAAACGGTCGAAAAAATTTAAGGATTTTAAAATAGACAAGGCCCAGATCCAAAAGATATCAAAAGCCAGGCGCCAGCACCAGCTAAAGCACCCAAACAATAAGGACCGCATAAACGCAGGATTTTACCGAGCCTGGGAACTGCAAGCTTACACTTCTCTTGCAGCCAACTTCGCAAAGCTGGATATGATTGTAAGCGAGGGCTTTTTTATAATGCCCGGCCGCGATACCATGGTCGCAAACATCGATACAGGATTGATCAACCTCAACCGGAGATATCACAAGCCGGTATTGATTTCGCTTTCAAATTATGTTAATTACGATAAATCAAAGGGCGGTTATGATTTGGCTGATGTTGAGCGTATTATCAAAAGCAAAAAACTACGTACCCAATTTATCAATAACCTGGGCCAGCAGTTAGCCCGCTTTAAGTTTAAAGGCATTAACCTGGATTTTGACAACATCAAAAACATCAACAGTAAAGCGTATATCGATTTTGAAAATGACCTTTATGCCATCCTGCACCCACAGGGTTTCCTGGTTACGATGAACGTTATCCCGGATGATGAGACCTATAAGCTTGAACGCCTGCAAAAAGTAAACGACTTTTTATTCGTGATGGCCATTGATGAGCATAACGAAAGCAGCAATGCAGGCGACATTTCTAACCAGCACTGGGTTGAACAAATACTGGATGATGTTTGCACCCGTATCCCGAGCGAAAAGGTGATTTTGACTGTCGCGGGCGGAGCATACGACTGGCCCGAAAGCAGCATTGGCAAACCGATAGGATATACCTCAGCCATAAGTATTGCACAGAGTAACGAGAGTAAGATCACATACGACCCAAACTCCGCTAACCTGCATTATACTTATTTAGACCTGGACAGCCTTGAGCATACGGTTTATTTTACGGATGCCGCCACCAACTTTAACGTGATCCGCATGGCGGACGACTGGGATACCGGCGGCGTCGCCTTATGGCGGATGGGTAGCGAGGACCCCAGGTTATGGTCATTCTTCCAGAAAAACTTGTCGATCGATTCGTTGAGAAAGACCGGTGTCGATCTGAAGCGGCTCGACTCTGTGGGTTTGAACAATAAGATCGATTATGACGGAGACGGAGAAGTCCTCGACCTGGTGACGGTTCCAAAGCCGGGCAAGATCAACGTGCAAATGGATACCTCCAATTACATGATCGCCGACCAGCATTACCTGCAGTTGCCTACCAAATATGTGATCAAAAAATACGGTTATGCACCAGGCAAGATCGTATTGACCTTTGATGATGGCCCTGATCCTGACTATACACCGCGTATCCTCGACATATTAAAAAGAGAACACGTGCCTGCGGCATTTTTTGTGGTGGGTTCCATGGCCGAAAAAAATGTGCCGATCTTACGACGCGAGTATGAAGAAGGCTACGAGATTGGCAACCACACGTTTTTTCACCCCGACATTTCAACCATCAGCATCAACCGGGTAAACCTTGAGCTAAATGCCACGCGGAAGCTGATAGAATCGGTTACAGGAAGAAGCACCATATTATTCCGGCCGCCGTTCAATGCTGATGCTGAACCCCAAACGCTGGCCGAAGTTATACCGGTTGCCGAAAGCCGCAAGCAAAGCTATATCACCATCGGCGAATCCATCGACCCCTGGGACTGGCAGCCCGGTGTTACCGCCGATAGTATCATTGCGCGTACCATAAAACAAAAGGATGCCGGCTCGATGCTGCTTTTGCATGACGCGGGCGGTGACACTCGCGAAGAAACGGTGAAAGCGTTGCCGGCCATTATCCATTATTTTAAAAGCCACGGCTATAAATTCACCACCATAGCCGATGTGCTGCACAAAAACAAGGCGGACCTAATGCCGCCGATCAGGGACGATGCCAATTCGGGCGTATTAGGCTCTTTATATAATTTCTTTGTCGAGTTTTATTTTTACGGTAACTGGTTCCTCATCTACCTGTTTCTTTCCGCTATTTTTCTGGCGGTGGGAAGGGTGATTTTGATTGCTATACTGGCCCTTCGGCAGTACAGCGATAATAAAAAAGAAGAAAAGGCTGCCGAAGCAATTGACCCAACGACATTGCCTTCGGTGAGCATCATTGTGCCGGGTTATAATGAGGAGGTTACCGCGATAAAAACCATCCAAAGCCTGCTGCAAACCGAATATCCGTCATTCGAAATCATTTTTATCGACGACGGGTCGAAGGATAAAACTTATGAGCTGGTTAATGGCGCCTACGGAAATCATCCGCTGGTGCAGGTGCTTACCAAACCGAACGGTGGTAAGGCATCGGCGCTTAACTTTGGCATCAACCATGCAAAAAACGATTTTGTGGTTTGTATCGATGCCGATACGCAGCTAAAAAAGGATGCTATTTATCACCTGATGGCCTTTTTTACCGATACGGAGATCGGCGCCGTGGCCGGCACGGTTAAGGTAGGTAACGAAAATAACCTGATCACCCTGTGGCAGTCGATAGAGTATATCACCGCGCAGAATATGGACCGCCGCGCATTCGACCTGATCAATAGCATTACGGTTGTCCCCGGTGCCATTGGCGCCTTCCGCAAATCAGCTATTTATAAAGCAGGCGGATTTACTTTAGATACTTTGGCCGAAGACTGCGACCTAACCATGCGCATTTTAAAGCAAGGCTTCATCGTACGGAACAGCGACGACGCCATAGCGTATACCGAGGCCCCCGAGACGGTGAACGGCCTGCTCAAGCAACGTTTCCGCTGGAGCTTTGGCGTAATGCAAAGCTTTTGGAAAAATAAAGACGCCCTGTTTAACAAAAAATACAAGTTTTTCGGCATGCTGGGTATGCCCAACATTCTGCTTTTCCAGATCATACTGCCGCTATTCTCGCCGCTCGCCGACCTGTTTATGATCATAGGCCTGTTCAGCGACAAGCCGGGTAAAATAATTGCCTACTATGTGGGCTTCGTACTGATCGATTTCATCGTGGCCACCATCGCATTCTGGATGCAAAAGGAAGATTACAAAAAGCTCATCTATATCATCCCGCAGCGTTTCATCTGGCGGCAGCTGATGTACTATGTATTATTCAAATCCATCCGCCGGGCGCTAAAAGGCGAGCTAAGCGGCTGGGGCGCGTTGAAACGGACCGGGAATGTTATTGTTAAAAAGGATGTGGCGCCGGTTTCGGGCGGGGGATAGTCCATTCGCTATTTTGTGCCTTTTATTTTTTTAAATTTGTGATATTCACTGTTAAGCTCATGTACATATATAAAGATATAATAACCATCGAAGAAGGTAAACGCAGCGGGAAGCCCTGTATAAGGGCCATGCGTATTACAGTTGAAGACGTTTTGCGTTGGCTGGCTTCGGGTATGTCTTTTGATGATATTTTGAGCGATTTTCCCGAACTCACGCAGCAGGATCTACAGGCAGCGCTGGAGTTCTCGGCTATGCGCCAGCATCGTACTATCGTCACCGCATGAAGGTTTTAATCGACCAAAACATTTCTCATCGCATAGTACCTCAAATTTTAAGTCAAAATTCTTGCGCCCGGAAGTCCGGAAATTCGCACAGTTTTCGGGTACTTAGTGTATAATGAGCGGAGACGTGATTGTACACACGTTTTGCACTATAACCAACTTATTATCAGCTATAAATTTCAGCCTACACCAGGATGTGCACAATAGGCAAAGTTGCAACTTGCTGATAATCAATAAAAAATAGCTGTAGTGTTCAAAAAAAACGCCAAAATTGGACAGATTTTGAGAATTTTAATTTTTAATATGCTATAAATCAGTGCGTTTCGTAGCCGTTTGAGGGGTGTTCGTGCGCAAAATTTGAACACTTAAAGGCATCCAAAACCACTAAAACCAACCGTTCACACCCTTTCAATCAGGCAAACGGCGTAGGCTACCACACCTTCTTCGCGGCCGATAAAGCCCAGTTGTTCGTTAGTAGTTGCTTTGATGGAGATGTCGTCCTCATCAATACCGGCGGCTTTTGCAATATGGGCCTTCATTTCGGGGATATGCGGGTTGATCTTTGGCGCCTCCAGGCAAACCATTGCATCGATGTTGCCGATCTGCCAGTTTTTTTCAGTCAGTAATTTTACCACATGCTGCAATAATACCAGGCTGCTGATGCCTTTCCAGCGTTCGTCCTTATTGGAAAAATGAAAGCCGATGTCGCGCAGGTTGGCTGCGCCGAGCAGGGCGTCGCAAATGGCATGGAGCAGTACGTCGGCGTCGGAGTGGCCAAACGCGCCGGAGTGATGCGCCAGGTTTACGCCGCCTAAAATAAACGGGTGCCCTTCCTTTAACTGGTGTACATCAAATCCAAACCCGACTTTGATTTTTGCCATTAATGTTTATGCGAATTTTTATCTCCGCCAAAGCTGGCAATAAGCGAGAAACGCAGGGTATTTGCCAGCGGGCTGTTTTGCTGGCTGGCGGCGAGGTACGAAAAATCGAAATCGAAAATATCATACTTAAAGCCTACGCCAAGGGTGATGTAATGCGAGCCGCCGTTGTAGGGGTTTTCGTAAAAATAGCCAGCACGCAGTGCAAACCGCTGGGCGTACCAGTATTCAAAACCCGCTGATATGGTAACTTCCTGCAGTTCCTGGCTGAAACCGCCCGGCGCATCGCTAAACGACTGGAAAATACCCGCAGGCACCGAAACATTGGTGCTGGAGCCTTTAACCACATTGCCGGCCGAGTCGACAATTGGCGGGGTTGGTACCAGCAACTTGTTGAAATCAACGGTAAGGGTTATTTGGTTATAATCGTCCAGGTTAACGGTATTGGCCACGCCCAGCCTTAAATTAGCCGGCATAAAGTACTTGGGGCCGTTATCGCTATAGCTGATCTTTGAGCCGATATTCGAAATATTCATTCCGAAGGCTAATGTGGCGTCTGATCCTCCAAACTCCTGCAGTTTATTTTCTGAATAAAAGGAAACCCCAGCCGCCAGGGCGTTCCCCGCTTTGGTTTGGGCGCCGGTACCGGAGGAGAAAAACGCGTTTGATAAATTGGAATGAACAAAGCCTGCGGTAAGTGCAATGGAAAAACCCTCGCCAAACTTACGCGCAAACGAGCCGTTTATTTGAAATTCGTTGGGCGAATACGTGCCCAGGTCGTTTTGATTGCCGTCCCTGAATTGAATGGTGCCATAATTAAAATAGCGCAATGAAGCACCGATGGCATTCCTGTCATCCAGCTTATGTGCATAACTTAAATACGATAAGCTGATATCCGGCACCAATTGGCGGAGCCATGGGCTATAAGATAAGGACACATCATCATCACTTTGAAGAAAAGTTAATTTCGACGGATTCCAATAATTTGCATTAACATCCGGCGATATTGCAACGCCGGCGTCGCCCATAGCGCCGGAGCGCGAATCGGGCGTAATATTCAAAAACGGCACAGCAGCAACAGATGCAGGGTTGTATGCACTTCCGTTAGCACTAATACCGGTGCCTTGCGCCAGAATTGTTAATGGAGACAAAAAAACTGTAAGGATAATAACACTTTTGGTAGAAAACTTCTTCATCAAATCAAAATTTTATTACTTTCAAATAATAAATATATAATAAATGAGGGCTATTACGTTAAAGTAGGCAAAGAAGTTTTCCACCGAAAAATTTATTTTTTTTGAAACAACAAATTGATAAATAACGTAAAAAAACGCTGGAAACGTTAATATCTTTAAAACTTTTAGGTTAAATAAATTAGCATTTAAGGCAAAATGTATTAAATTTACCTTCCAAAATTCATAGTAAGAATATGAGATTACTTTTTACACGATTTGCGATTGCGGCGTTTACCCTTGGGGCGCTAATGAGTGGTTGTAGCAAGAAACCGCAATCGGCCAAAACCGGTATAACTTATAATGATAAGAAAACGGGTGGATATGAGCGTTTCAGAAAAACACACCCTACCCCGGGACCAGGTTTAGTGCCAATTGAAGGTGGTACATTCGTAATGGGCGGCAGCGCCGATCAGGATATTACCTATGATTATGACAATGTACGCCGCAGGGTGACCGTTGCTTCATTTTATATGGATGAAACAGAGGTGGCTAACCAGGATTGGCTTGACTATCTGCACTGGATCAGCGTTACTTATGCTGATGATCATGAATTGTACTATAATGCACTTCCGGATACGCTGGTTTGGCGTAACCCGCTTTCGTATAACGAACCTTATGTTGATAACTATTTAAGGCATCCGGCCTTCCAGGATTACCCTGTTGTAGGCGTAAGCTGGGACCAGGTGCAGGATTATTGTGTTTGGCGTACTGATCGTGTAAACGAAAATATCCTGCGTGAAACCGGCCGTATGGTGGCATGGAATGATCTGAACGGAGCCGGTAAAGGGAAAAAAGCAACTCCGGCTGCATCAAATAAAGATCCTTTTAACACAGACATTTACCTTAATGGCCAGTATACCGGCCCAGGCATCGACGGTAAGAAAATGATTACTGACCTAAGCCCTAATGCAAAGGTGACTACGGGTGCGAATGGCAAGGCAGGCAAAGCACCTGTGAGGCACGTGCGTATGGAGGATGGTATTTTGAAGCAGGCTTACCGCCTGCCTTCAGAAGCTGAATGGGAATATGCAGCTTTGGCGCTGATTGGTAATACACAATTTGAAAACATTGACGATAATAAAATATATCCATGGAACGGCTTAGGGGTGCGTTCTTCAAAACGTGCTACACGCGGCCTGATCATGGCAAACTTTAAACGTGGACTCGGTGATAACATGGGTGTTGGCGGATATTTGAACGATAAGGCCGACATTACCGCACCGGTTCGCTCGAACCCGCCAAATGATTTTGGTTTATATAACATGGCCGGTAACGTCAACGAATGGGTTCAGGATACCTATCGCCAAACATCATTTGAAGAGTTTAATGACTTTAACCCGTTCCGCGGTAACGAGTTCAGCAATAAAAGATTGGCAGACGCAACAAAAGGTCAATATGCTAAAGATAAATATGGTCGCCCTATAAAGGATCCTTCTGTAGGCAACAAAAAGCAAAAATACGCAGATTACCTGGCACAACAGGCCGCTAACAACGCTAACCCTAACCAGCCGAATACGGCTACGTCAGGCGCCGCTGTGGCTGCCAATGCAACCAACGCAGCGACTCCGGCCACCAAAAACCCATTGGAAGGCAAAAAGTTTAACCCTGACGCGAGGGGCTACGGCGATACCGTTAACACGGCATTATATGGTACTACTACTTTGGTTAACGACCACTCCAAAGTTTACAAAGGTGGTTCATGGAACGACCTGGCTTTCTGGCTGAATCCTGCAACCCGCCGCTTTATGGACGAGGATGTGTCCAGTGCCGAAGTCGGTTTCCGTTGCGCTATGACGCTGGTTGGCGAGCCGGAAGTTCATCCTGAAGGCAAACCGCACTATAGTGTTAAAAAGAACAAGGCATTTAACGCAAAAGGGCAATAAATTTGCCCCTTTATATACAAAAACAGCCCGTTTGAACATTTCAAACGGGCTGTTTTGCTTATATACATTTCCAAAAGGGGAATTCAGATTCTCTACTCTAGACGGGGTTAAAATAACATCAGGATCTGGTTTTTCTCCACTTTGTCGCCTGGTTTTATTTTTACGCTTTTAACCACCACATCGGCAGGGGCCTTGATGATGTTTTCCATCTTCATCGCCTCAAGTACAAAAAGATTGTCGCCCTTTTTTACTTCGGTCCCTTCATTAACAAACACCTTTAGCACCATACCAGGCATGGGGGCCTTCATTTCGCTTACTTTTGTTCCGTTTAATATGTTTAAGCCTAATTGCTCAAGCAGTATGTCAAACTGGTCTTTCGCAGTAACGTTATACAGATTATTGTTAATCTTGATCAGGGCAGTTTTCTCAGAGGCGCTAAAACTCACTACTTCTGCGTTGTAGGATTTAAGGTTATTGATAATATGCAGGGATGACGCGTTTATGTGGTTCACATCGGCTTCCACTTTTTCGCCGTTTATGATAAGGTCATCCCCTTTTTTATCTGCTTCGAAATTGTATTGATCATTTACTTTGAACTGATACATGTTTTAAATGTGAGAAATGAGATATAAGAGCTTGGATTAAATGTTATTGTTGGGTTAGTACGTATTGTACAAGGTTTGCACCCATTTTAAGCGCCTTTAAGCGTGTTTCCTGCGTGTCGCCGGCATAGGTGCCAAAATCTTCCCAGCCGTTGCCAAGGTCGCATTCGTAGGTGTAAAAGCACACCAGCCTTCCTTTGTAGATCAACCCAAAACCCTGGGCACGTTTGCCATCATGCTCATGTATTTTTGGCAGACCCGAAGGGAAGTCAAATTTTTGATGGTAGATAGGATAGTTGACCGGTAGTTCAACAAAATCAAGCTCGGGGAATACTTTTTTCATTTGAGGACGTATGTACGGGTCGAGGCCATAGTTATCGTCGATATGCAAAAAACCGCCGCCGGTGAGGTATTTGCGCAGGTTAAGCGCTTCCTGGTCCGAGAATATCACATTGCCATGGCCGGTCATAAAAACAAAAGGGTAGTTAAACAACTCACTGCTGCCAACATCTACCACATCATCCTCTGGTTGAAAATTGGTCTTTAAATTTTCGTTGCAAAATTTTATCAGGTTCGGCAGCGCCGTGCGGTCGCCGTACCAGTCGCCACCACCATTGTATTTCAGTTTGGCCATTTTATAGGTGGGCACATTGAAGCTGCTTGCCAAACAAAGCAATAAAAAAGCAGTCGCCGCGCCAATTACGCTCTTCATCTATTAACGGTTTAAAAAATTCACTTCAAAACAAGCCTCCAGGGCTGCCGTCTCAGTCCTCAAACGACTGTCGCCTAAAGTTATTGCTTTAAACCCGTTGTTCAAAGCGGCATCAATTTCAGTGGGCGAGAAATCGCCTTCCGGGCCGATCAACACCAGGTATTTCCCGTGCAGTTCAATCTCAGCCGACAGGCTTGTCTTCTCACCTGGTTCGCAATGTGCAATAAACTTCTGTCCTTCAAAGCTATGTTTTAAAAACGAGGAAAATCCAACCGGGTCATTTAACACCGGGTGATAAGCTTTAAGCGATTGTTTCACTGCAGCCGTCACAACTTTGTTCAACCTGTCGAGCTTTAATTCTTTTCGCTCTGAACGCTGGCAAACCAGGAAAGATATTTCATCAATGCCGATCTCTGTGGCCTTTTCCAGCAGCCATTCAATCCTTTCGATATTCTTGGTGGGGGCCACCGCGAGGTGTAAATAGTGGTTCCGTTTATTAAATTCTTTTTGGACTGAGAATAGGTTAAGCAATGTGCGTTTAGGGTGGGCGTCTAAAATTGTTGCGCTGTAAAAGCCGCCCCGGCCATCTATCAGCTGCACTTCATCTCCTGTTGAAAGCCTGAGCACACGTACACAATGTTTACTTTCCTCTTCGTTCAGAAAATATTGGGGGTTGGCGGCATCGATATCGGGTGTATAAAAAAGTTGCATTATAAAAGCAGATCAATGTAAATCTACAGCATCTTCTTCATTTATTAGCAGTTCGAGTTTAACAGATTCGATGTTTTGGTCAGATTTTTTTAATACGGTAATGTTGTAGCCGTTTGACTCCTTCTGTTCGCCCACGTCAGGGATCTTCCCGAATATTTCACCCAGCCATCCCGAAACCGTGTCAAAGTCGCCGTCTTCGGGCAGGTCGTGCGGTAAATGGCTGTTCACGTCATAAATTGAGGCGAGGGCATTTACAACAAACTCCCGGTCATTGATCTTTTCAACGATGGGTTTTTCTTCGTCGTATTCGTCCTGGATCTCGCCCACCAGTTCTTCCACAATATCTTCCAGCGTAACCATGCCGGCGGTTCCGCCAAACTCATCCAGTACAATGGCTATCTGGATGCGCTTTTGCTGCAACTCGGCCATCAGGTCGTTTATTTTTTTTGTTTCAGGAATAAAGTAAGGTTTGCGGATAATGTTTTTTAGCACGATCTCTTCGTTTCGCGCCAGCAGCGGAAGAATATCTTTAGCGTGAACGATGCCTACTATCTTATCAATGGTGTCGTCGTAAACCGGGATACGGGAATAGCCTTCGGTGATCACCGTCTCGAGCAATTCCTCTCTGGGCGTAGTAATCTCAATACCCGAGATTTTCGTTCGGGGCACCATGATGTTTTTCACCACCCGCTCATTAAAATCGAATACATTTTGAATCAGTTCATGCTCGGTTGAATCCAGCGCGCCGGTTTCTTTACCCTGTTCAAGCAAGTATTGTAACTCTTCCGAGCTATGATGTGCTTCTCCCTGGACAGGATTAATTCCAATCCCCTTCAATATCAGGTTCGAGATTTTGTTTAGAACCCAAATAATTGGCCTGAAAACGACAAAGAAAACCCTTAATGGCGCTGATACTGCCAAGGCTGTCCGCATTGAGCGTTGAATTGCCAATGTTTTAGGCGCCAGCTCTCCAAAAATTATACTGATAAATGTGATAAATATAAAAGCAAGCACATGGCTTAAGGTAATCACCAGGTTTGATTTGACAACTATTCCGCAGGCTTCAAACAGTTTAAGTACAACATTGGTAAAAACACCTTCGCCTATTACACCGAGCGCAAGCGAGGCTATTGTAATACCTAATTGCGTGGCAGCAAGATAGCCGTCGAGGTTACCCATAATACTGCGCGTTAGTTTTGCAATTCTACTACCTGACTTTGCTTTTAATTCTATTTGCGAGCCGCGTACCCGCACCATAGCAAACTCAGCAGCCACGAAAAAGCCGTTGAGCAACACCAATAAAAAAGTAAGAATAAGATAGAAATAATTTATTTCAAAATCAGGCCCCATAGGTTAATTATTGATACACAGGAAAAGTAGATTTGTACAATTCCGACGCTTCAGTTATCACTTTTAAAGCATAACGCCTGCCCAGCAAGTGCTCAATAGTGACGTTTTTTCCTTCCAGCTTTTTGTAGTCCTTAAAAAAGCGTACAATTTCGGTCATGGCATGTGGTGGCAGCTCACTCATCTCGTTAATATAGTTTACCGACATATCATTTTTTGCTACCGCGATGATCTTATCGTCCTGCTCACCGTTATCAACCATGTGCATAACCCCAATAGGTTTTGCCTCGATGATCGACATTGGGAAAACGTCAATAGAGCACAGTACTAAGATATCCAGGGGGTCATTATCGTCACAATAGGTTTGTGGTATAAACCCATAATTCGCGGGGTACATTACTGACGAAAATAAAACGCGGTCGAGCTTCAGTAAACCTGACGGTTTATCGATCTCATACTTTGCTTTTGAACCCTTAGGTATCTCAATTACAGCATGAACAACTTCGGGTATATCGTCACCGGGTGAAACCTGGTGCCATGGATGCTGAGTGCTCATTAATAAATTATTTTAATTCGTTAACATTTTCGCCCCTATGCAGCTTACGTTTAAAGAAAGCATATATGAGCGGAAGTGTGGTAACTATTATCAATCCCAACACAATATAGTGAATATATTCCTTTGTATGCGGATATTTCCGTCCAAGGAAAAAACCGCCTAAAGTAAATGTGCTTACCCATGCAATGCAACCAATGACGTTGTAAAGCGCGAATTTTTTAGGATCAACTTTAACTACTCCGGCAAAGATAGGTGCAAAAGTTCTAATAATTGGGAAAAATCTCCCTAAAACCAACGCCCAGGCGCCATATTTGGCATAAAAGTCTTCGACGATGACCAAATGATGCTTTTTAAAAAAGATTGAGTTGTCCTTATTGAATATCGCGGGGCCTGTGCGCCTGCCAAACCAATAGCCTGTATAGTTACCCAGCACACCGGCTGCAATCAGCGATAATACGAGGGTGTAGATGGAAACATCAAACTGTCCGGTTGAACAAAATAGTCCCGCCATAAAAAGAAGATAGTCTCCCGGCAAAAAGAAGCCGAAAAACAGGCCGGTTTCAGCAAATACAACTACCAGCAAAACGTAAAATCCGAGGTCGATAACGGATTTGGCGTTGGTTAAATTATGCACATGTTGCCAAAAACTGTTCATTTTGTGTTGGTTAAAACTACACATTTTTAATGGATTTGTAATGTCGGTGTTACGGAACGGGCCAATCGCCGCGTAATTTAAACTTCTGGGGATTGACAAATCCGCGCAATTTTTCTTATTTTTCAGTTCGAAAATAATCAGCTGACGCAATAAATTTTGATCAAAATCCCATGAAACTTCCGCACCCCGAACTTATCGACCTGATACAAAGAGCATATTCTTTTGAGAAGGCTGCGGCATTTGCCTACCAGGGACATGCGGGTGCGGTAAAAAATAGGGAAGAGAAAAAGAGCATCAAACAAATAGAAGATGACGAATGGAACCACCGAAGGGAAGTATTGGTCCTGATGCAGCAATATGGTATTCCCGTATCAAAAAATTACGAGGTGAGGGCCCATATTATCGGGAAAGTAATTTCGGCCAGCTGTTATGTGATCGGCTGGTTTATGCCGTTTTATTTTGCAGGGCGGTTAGAAAGCGGCAACGTTTGCGAATATTTCCGGATGAAACAATATTTTAATTCGCTGGGAATAACGGAACACGACCAGTTACTATACGATATGGGTATAAAGGAGAAGGAGCACGAGATCTATTTTTTAGAAGGTATAAAAACCAACAAACTTTTACCCCTATTCCAAAAATTATTTGGCTGGGGCGACGACGAAAGTTTTAACAATATTGATCTGGATCGCAAATACCCTGTTGGAGAATCGGGTATTTATTGCAAAACACAAGGTCCAGCTTTGCAACCGGGCGAAATAAGTCCAGGGATCTGCGATATGCAGGAGCAGCCTGTTAAATAAGATTGGTGATCAACCCAGGGTATACGCCGATAAGTATAGTAGCAATCGCTCCAAGTCCGAGCACAATTTTATAGTAGGCAGGCACAACCAACTCATCGCGCTCAGAATCCCTGAAATACATTGCTACGATCACCCTGAAGTAATAGAATATACTGATAATAGCGTTTACCACGGCTAACAATACCATTACCAGGTGAAACTGCAGCAAGGCGCCCGAGAACATAAAAAACTTACCGATAAAACCTGCGGTAAGCGGGATGCCCGCCAGCGAAAGCATGGCTATGGTGATAACCAATGCCAGGAAAGGGTTCTTTTTGCCCAGGCCATTAAAGCTATCGAAATTATCATTGCCCGATTGCTGCTGCACCAGGATCAGCCCGCCAAAGGAAACGATTGATGCGATGGAATAAGCTGTAGCATATATAAAAACCGAGTTTGCTGAACTGGCGCCTAAAGCGACAATAGCAAAAAGTAAATATCCGGCGTGAGAAATACTTGAAAATGCCAGCATCCGTTTAAAGCTTTGCTGGTATAAGGCTGTTAGGTTTCCGATAAAAAGCGTGACGATAGTGATCACCAATAAAACCGGTACCCAGAAATCCGAAACTGGTTGAAAGCAGGCGCTGAACAGCCGTAAAAACGCAGCGAAAGCAGCTGTCTTTGCAACAGTTGACATGAAAGCTGTAATAAGGGTAGGGGAGCCATCATAAACGTCGGGCGTCCAAAAGTGAAATGGAGCCGCTCCGACCTTAAAGCATAAACCTACTATCACTAATAAAATGCCCGCATAAAACATCGGGTCGATCTGGTGCGGGTTGCTGATTACCCAATTGCGGATAGCCTCCAGGTTGAAAGAACCTGTTGAGCCGTAGATCAGCGCGACACCAAATAACAAAAACCCTGTGGAAAACGCGCCCATCAGGAAGTATTTTAAAGCGGCCTCGTTTGAGGCGAAATCCGTCTTCTTAATCCCGGCAAGAATATAGAGGCTTACCGACATGATCTCGATGCCGATGAACAACATCACCAGGTTATAAAAGGAAACCATCAGGATGATACCTGCCAGCGAAAATAAAATGATCGCATAATATTCAGCTATATGGCTGCTGATCCTTTCAAAATACCCACGCGAAAGCAGTACGATCAGGATAGTGGATATGATGGTGATGGAAGCAAATACAACTGAAAAGTTGTTAAACAGCATCATTCCGCTATAGATGGGGGCGGCGACGTCAGCTTTGGTGTAGGCAGCTATGGTAAAACCCAGGGCAACAAGCAAGCCGATAAATGTAACCGGCAGCAAGGATCGCTGGGCTTTAAAGAGGCCTAAATACAGCAATAAAATCGGTAAAGTAGATATGATAATTAATGGAATCATGGTTTTGCCTCGTTTAATTTCATCATCGTTTGTTCCACAAGCTGCCTGACAGCTGCGTCGGAAATGTGCAGGATAGGTTGGGGGTAAACGCCTATCACGATTATTAAGGCGCAAATAGTTCCCAAAACCAACTTTTCAGATCCGCTGATATCAGCGAAAACCGCTGTCAGCGCGTTGGTTTCGCCCTGCATTACTGATTTGTACATTCTGAGCATATAAACGGCGCCAAAGATCATGGTCAGACCGGCGAACGACGCCAGCCAGATATTTATCGAGAAAATACCGCTCAGCAATAAAAACTCACCCACAAATCCGTTGGTTAATGGCAAAGCCACTGTGCCGAGCGTAATGATCAAAAACGCTAAAGCAAATTTTGGAGCAACTTTTGCAATACCACCCAATTCGCTGATCTGCCTGGTGTTCAACCGGCTGCTGATGATCTCCCAGATGAAGAACATCCCCACAACGTTGATACCGTGGCTCAGCATTTGTATCATGGCGCCTTGTATAGCTACGTACGACCATGCAAAAATACCGGCAGCTATTAAGCCAACGTGGGCAATAGATGAATAGGCGACAAGTCGTTTGCCGTCTTTCTGCGTAAATGCAATGATCGACGCATAAACAATTCCTATGATAGAAAGAACGATCGCCACGCTCCACCATTGATTATAGCCTAGCGGAACAAGCGGGATCAGCCACCTGATAACACCATAAATACCCATTTTTAACATGATGCCCGAAAGCATCATCGTGCCTGCGGAAGGCGCCTCGGTGTAAGTATCCGGCTGCCAGGTGTGGAACGGGAACAAAGGCATTTTGATGGCAAATGCCAGGAAGAATGCCCAAAACACCAACGATTGCTGACCAATGGTTAGGTGTAAATTATAAAAGTGTGAAAGATCATAAGTTTTTTCGGGCGACTGTAAATACAGGTAGATCATAGCCACCAGCATAATCAAAGACCCCGAAAAAGTATAGATAAAAAACTTAATGGTTACCCTGATGCGGTTTTGTCCGCCCCATAAAGAACAGATAAAGTAGATCGGTATCAGCGCAGCTTCCCATCCTACATAAAACAAAAAGCCATCTAAAGCGGTGAACACCACCAACATGCCAGCCTGCATAAACAGGATGAGGGCGTAAAAGGCATTTGCGTTTTTGTAGTCGTGTTTATAAGTTGTTAAGATGATAAGCGGCACCAACAAGGTACTTAGCAATACCATGATCATGCTAATGCCATCGATGCCTGCGTTAAAGTATATGCCGAACTTGGGAATCCAGGGCATATCTATCCCGAACTGGGTAGAGGCATTGGGCACGAATTTGGATAAAAACACACCTGCTAAAATCAATTCGGCAAGCGAAAAGGCCAGTGCGGCATGTTTGGCTGCGCCGTTTTTAAAAAACAGGACAAGCACTGCTGCAATTACCGGTAAAAATATTAAGAGAGAAACCGTCATTTTATAGTGTAAACGCTAATCGTTTTTTAAAATTTAATAACCAGGTACATCAGGATGGAAACAATACCTATTACCATCATGAAGATATAAAAACCAACATTCCCGCTTTGTAAAAGGCGCAAACCCTTGCTTGCTTCCATCGATCCTTTGCCAAATCCATTTACTATACCGTCAATTCCCAGCTTTTCAATATTGTCATAAGCAAATTCCGATAACCAGTCCAATGGTTTGCGGATAATGGTATCATATATTTCGTCGAAATAGAATTTATGGTAGGAGAGGTTGGCCAGGAATGAGCGTTTCGCCGTATCGGCAACGGGCACGTGTCCATTTTTTACATATTTTATGTAAGCGTATACCAGCGCAACAACTGCACCCGTTACGGAAATGACCATTAGCACAATCTCAGTTGATCCGGTTAATTCGCCGCCCGTTATCAACGCCGGGGACTTTTGAAATACTGGCGAAAGGTATTGTGCCAACCAGTGATGGCCGCCTAAAGATTCAGGAATACCGATAAAGCCACCTATTACTGATAGAATTGCCAGCACAATCAGCGGGATAGTCATACTCGGAGGGGACTCATGCAAATGGTGTTCCTGCTCATGCGTGCCCCGGAATTTGCCATAGAAAGTAAGATACAACAATCGGAACATGTAAAACGAGGTAAACATTGCAGTAATGACCCCTATAGCGTACATAGCGGGACTTGCCGCGAAAACATGCGCCAGGATCTCATCTTTTGAAAAGAAACCTGCAAATGGCGGTATACCCGAAATAGCGAGGGTGCCCACCAGCATAGTGATAAAAGTAATTCTTAGTTTGCCTTTTAAGCCCCCCATGTTGCGCATATCCTGCTCGCCGCTGCACGCATGGATAACCGAGCCAGCACCAAGGAATAATAAAGCTTTGAAGAAGGCATGGGTAAGTACATGGAAGAAAGCGCCGGTGTAGGCGCCAACGCCCAGGCCCAGGAACATATAACCCAACTGGGAAACCGTTGAATAAGCTAAAACTTTCTTAATATCTGTTTGCGTTAACGCAATGATCGCCGCGACCACAGCTGTTGCCAGGCCGATAATTGCTACAATATGCATGGTTACCGGGGCCAGGTTGAACAAAATATTTGAGCGGGCAACCATATAAACACCGGCTGTTACCATGGTTGCAGCATGGATCAACGCAGATACAGGGGTTGGGCCGGCCATTGCATCAGGCAGCCAGGTAAAGAGCGGCAACTGGGCCGATTTACCAACTGCGCCTACAAATAGCAAAATGGTGATCAGCACATAAGGTACTGCCGAATATTGCTGTGTCCCGGCATGGCTGAATATCTCGGCAAAACTTGTGCTGCCAAAATACTTTAACAGGAGGAAGACGCCGAAAATGAAGCCGAGGTCGCCAATACGGTTCATGATGAAGGCTTTTTTTGCCGCATCCGCATAAGCCGGATTGGTGTACCAAAAGCCGATAAGCAGGTAGGAGCAAAGCCCAACGCCTTCCCAGCCGATGAACATGATCACGTAATTTGACCCCATCACCAGCAACAGCATAAAGAACACAAACAGGTTTAAATAAGCGAAAAACTTGCCGAAACCGGCGTCATCTTTCATATAGCCAACTGAATACAAGTGGATCAAAAAGCCCACGCCAGTTATGATCAATAGCATTAACGAACTCAATTGATCGATCAGGAAAGCAAAGGGAAAATGGAAATCGCCTATTGTAAACCAGTCATATATCTTAATATCGATGGGTACACCGGTACTTTTAACCTGTAAAAAAACAGCCACGCTTAAACCAAATGAAGCCAGTACCGTTAAGCTGCCCAAAAAGCCAATAACGCCCCGTGACAGTGTGTTGCGGCCAATACCGTTAATTATAAAACCCGCTAACGGTAATATCGGAATAAGCCAAATTAAATTGTTCATATACGCATTCTCTAAACCCCGGTCGCAGTTAGCGAAGAGATTTTTGGATCATTTATTTAACTATCAATAAATCCGAAATCGAATCCCGATAGCTATCGGGACCGAAATCCGAAATAAAAAAATCACCACTTTAACCTGTTCAATACATTAATGTCTATCGAGTTGGTATTGCGATAGATCATTACGATGATCGCCAAACCAACTGCAACTTCAGCTGCTGCCAGTGCCATTATAAAAAATACGAAAACCTGCCCGGTTGCGTCGCCGTGGTACACGGAGAAAGCAGTTAACAGCAGGTTAACAGAATTTAGCATCAACTCAATCGACATAAATATCACAATAGCATTACGGCGAATTAATACGCCGATAACCCCGATCGAAAAAATGATCGAGCAGAGCAGGATGTAATGATTGAGCGGAACAGCTTGTATGGCGTCGTTTATAGTTTTCATCAGGTTGTTTTAGGTTCTTTGGTTGCCAGTAAAACAGCGCCAACCATTGCTGATAGCAGCAGGATGGACGATACTTCAAACGGCAGCAAATATTCGTTGAACAATATTTTCCCTAAGTTTTTTACCAAACCAAGGTTCGGATCGTTTAGCACAACCAATTGGGAGGTTTTGAATGCTTTTAAAGCAGCAACAATGGCTACTAAAAAGCAGGCGCCGGCGATAAAGCCTATGATTTTGATAAAGTTCGATTTTTGCGGTTCCGACTCTTTGTTCAGGTTGATGAGCATCAGTGTGTACAGGAACAACACTAATATAGCGCCCATGTACACAATGAAGTTTACGATGGCCACAAACTGTGCATTCATCAACACATAATGAATGGTGAACGTTGCAAAAGTAAGTATCAGGTAAAGTATACTGTGTACAGGATTTTTCGCAGTAATAACCAGTATCGAAAAAAATATGGACAAAAATGCGATGAAGTAAAATGTACTCATGGTTGTATTTGCAAAATACCTTTGCCCCTAAAAAGAGTAGGGCAAATGTATAAAACTTCTTTATTGATTTAAGGGAGCCTCTACTAATTTGTCTTTACCGTATATAAAATCTTTTCTCAGGTAATCCGAAGGTACGTGCGGGCCATCTAAGTAAATAGCTTCCTTAGGGCAAGCCTCTTCGCATAGCCCGCAAAAAATGCAGCGCAGCATATTGATCTCGTACACTGCGGCATATTTTTCCTCGCGGTACAGATGTTCTTCGCCTTTTTGGCGCTCAGCGGAGATCATGGTAATGGCTTCGGCAGGGCATGATAACGCACATAAACCACAGGCGGTGCATCGCTCGCGGCCTTGCTCATCGCGTTTTAAGGAGTGCTGCCCACGGAAGTTTTCCGAATACTCACGTTTTTCTTCGGGATAGCGGATGGTTACCGGCTTCCTGAAAAAATGCTTCATTGTAATTGCAAGACCCTTCAATATGGCGGGAAGATATATCCTCTCCAAAAAGTTGAGCGGCTTTAGTTCAACTACTTTTCGTCTATTACTTAATGGTTCCATTAATAACCTCTCTGTCTGTTAAAAATAAGTGATCCAAATACCGGTGATAACGATGTTGGCAATTGACAAGGGGATAAGCACTTTCCAGCCCAGGTCCATTAACTGGTCGTAACGGAAGCGGGGAATGGTCCAGCGTACCCACATGAAAAAGAAAATAAAGAAAAATATTTTCGCAAATAAGGCCACCACGCCGAGGATAGCAACCAGGTTTGGCGAATGAATATGGTGCATCAGCGGGAAGTTATAGCCGCCAAAATATAAAGTGGCCATTACCGCGCCGGATACAAACATGTTGATGTATTCGCTGAAAAGGTAAAAACCTAATTTCATCGAAGAATACTCGGTATGATATCCGCCAACCAGCTCAGTTTCGCATTCAGGTAAGTCAAACGGCGAACGGTTAGTTTCAGCAAATGCGCAGATGATAAATATCAGGAAACCCAACGGCTGGCTAAAAACATTCCAGCTGAACCAGTGGCCATGCCAAAACCCGGATTGTTGCTCTGCAATATGGCGCAGGCTCAATGTCCCGGTAGTCATCAGCAACGCGATGATGGATAAACCCATCGCAATTTCATAGCTGATATTTTGCGATGCGGCGCGAATAGCCCCAAGCAGCGAAAATTTATTGTTAGATGCCCATCCGCCGATCATGATACCATATACACCCAGCGAAACAACACCGAAGATGTACAGGATACCTACGTTGATGTCGGTAACTTGAAGGTCGATAATATGACCTCCGATAACCAACTGCTGCCCCCAGGGGATAACCGCAGTGCCGATACAGGAAACCAATATGGCCAGCGATGGACCCGCGATAAACAGGAAAGCATTGGCATTGGTGGGGATGATCTCTTCCTTTAAAAACATTTTACCGCCGTCGGCCAGTGGCTGCAATATACCCCATGGACCGGCACGATCAGGGCCAACCCTGTCCTGCAAAAATGCGGCAACTTTGCGCTCAGCATAGGTGGAATACATGGCGATAACCAGGCTGATCAGGAAGATGACCACGATCAAACCGAATTTAATTAATATATCAGTGAGTCCCATTATAAGCGTGTGTCTCGTTCAAACTGTTCTTTATTAGCCTCCTGTAGCACCGGGTTGGTCTTTACAACCGGCAGCGGTGTAAAATCATAGTGATTCGAACTGATCACCGATGTGTGTGCTACATGCCTTGGCCCTTCTATTACCCAATCCGACGTTTTTTTCTTATCAAAACGGCAGGTATTGCAGATATATTCTTCCACTTCGCCGTACTGATCCTTACGTGCAGTAACGCGCAGTACTTCTTCTCCTTTATACCACAAAGTCACTTTGCCATTGCAGTTGGGGTGATCGCAATCGCGGTGTGCCTCAACGGGTTTGGTAAACCAAACACGGTTTTTAAAGCGGAAAGTTTTATCGGTTAAAGCGCCAACCGGGCAAACGTCGATCACATTTCCCGAGAAATCATTGTCGACCGATTGTTGTATGTAAGTGGATATTTCGGAATGATCACCACGGTTTAAAATTCCATGGTACCGGTGATTGGTGATCTGGTCGGCAGTGAATACACAGCGGTAGCAAAGGATGCAACGTGTCATGTGCAGTTGAATTTTATCGCCGATATCGATTTTTTCAAACGTGCGGCGGTCAAATTCGTACCTGGTTTTTGCTGAACCGTGCTCAAAGCCAAGATTCTGCAGGTCGCATTCGCCAGCCTGGTCGCAAATAGGGCAATCCAGCGGATGATTGATCAACAGCATTTCCACAATGCCTTTACGCGCCTCGATCACCTCCGGCGATGTAATGTTTTGCACTTCCATGCCATCCATTACCGTAGTACGGCAGGATGCCACCAGCTTTGGCATTGGCCGCGGGTCTTTCTCCGAGCCTTTGCTTACTTTAACCAAACAGGTACGGCATTTGCCGCCGCTGTCCTTCAGTTTGGAGTAATAGCACATGGCCGGCGGAACAATATCGCCCCCGATCTGCCTTGCGGCATTCAGGATGGTTGTCCCTGGTTCTACATCAATGGCAATGCCATCTATGGTTACTTTCATTAGTTCAAATTCAAAATAAAGCTCACTTCTTTAACTCCCGGCTCCGCCGGCCCTAACCTGAGCCTTATATCAGCGCCTGCCATAAACGGAGTTTTTTCTATCGTTTCTTTTACTAATTCGTACAATTTTTTAGCATCGGGGCCATATATGTAAAATGATCCGTCGCTGTTATCCATTGCCATCTCGTGCCCATCATAATCGCCCAAACCGCTTTCGTCAACTAAAGTCCTTAGTTTGTCCGATAACTCATAAAATGGCTCGTCATCTTCAAGACCATAATTAAAATAGATTATCACAGCTTGCTGGTCGGGCATATGGTTTACCTATTTATTTTTCTTATCCCTTAACTAAGCCCCCTCTAAATCTCCCCCGGTAGGGGAGACTTTAGCTGCAGTGGCATACTCTTAAAGTGTCCCCTTTTAAAAGCCCTCCCTACCGGGGAGGGTTTGGGAGGGGCCTACGCAACCACTTCCTTCTTCGGCAGCGGATCCGCATAATGCGCCAATCCAAAATTCCTTGCCACAGCTTCCGAAGGATTAGTTACATGCCATTCAAACTCATCCCTGAAGTGACGGATCGCGCTGGCCACCGGCCACGCCGCCGCATCACCCAGCGGACAAATGGTATTCCCTTCAATTTTTTTCGAAACATCAACCAGCAGGTCAATGTCGCTCAGCTTGCCGTGGCCATATTCAAGGCGGTGCAATACTTTTTCCATCCAGCCGGTTCCTTCGCGGCATGGCGAACATTGCCCGCAGCTTTCGTGGTGATAAAAACGCGTAAAGTTCCAGGTATTGCGCACAATGCACTGGTCCTCGTCATAGGCGATAAAACCACCCGAACCCATCATGCTGCCGCTTACAAAACCGCCATCTGCCAATGATTCATAGCTCATCAGCCTTGGCTCATTATTGATGGTTTTCAGAAACAGGTTTGCCGGCAGAATAGGCACAGATGAACCACCGGCCACAACTGCCTTTAAACGTTTGCCGTTGGCAACGCCGCCGCAATACTCATCCGAATACATAAACTCTTCAACCGGCAAGCCTAATTCAATTTCGTAAACGCCCGGATTTTTAACATTACCGCCTGCAGATATTAATTTAGTGCCGGTGCTTCGGCCTACGCCGATCTTGGCGTACTCTTCACCACCATCATTGATGATGGGCACTACAGCAGCTATCGATTCAACATTATTTACCACAGTTGGGCAACCATACAAACCAGCAATCGCCGGGAATGGTGGTTTGATGCGCGGGTTACCGCGTTTGCCTTCAAGTGATTCCAGCAAAGCAGTTTCCTCTCCGCAGATATATGCTCCGCCACCTGGTTGAACGTAAAGTTCAAGATCATAGCCTGTGCCCAAAATGTTTTTCCCCAAAAAGCCTGCATTTTTTGCTTCGGCGATTGCCTTTTCCAAAATCCTTATCTGTGGCATCATCTCGCCGCGCACATATATATAGGAGGCTTTGGCACCCAGGGCGAAGCTGGATACGATCATCCCCTCGATCAACAAATGGGGGAGATAGGTCATTAAATAGCGATCCTTAAATGTGCCTGGCTCCGATTCATCGGCATTACAAACCAGGTAGCGCGCAACACCTTCGGGTTTGGCCAAAAAGCTCCATTTCATCCCGGTAGGAAAGCCTGCGCCGCCGCGACCACGAAGGCCGGACTTTTTCACTTCCTCAACAATCGCATCCGGCGACATGGTTTTCAACGCCTTTTCAACCGATGCATAGCCGCCTTTTTTGCGGTATACCTCGAAGGTGTTGATACCGGGCTCGTTGATATTTTGTAACAGTAATTTGCGCGCCATGGGCGTATTAGTAAATTTTTTTATTCAGTTTATAATACTCAAAATGCCATTTTAAGCATGCAGCAAATGCGAAAAGTATCGCAAATTCCAGCATCAGTGCATTGTGCTTTAGGCCATCCGTAGCAAACCAGATCAAAGCCACACCGATGATGAATACAACATCCACTAAAATCAACCTTCCTCTGCTCATTTCAGTATATGCTTTTGTGTATTTTATAATAATTAATATGCCTTACAATGCAGGTGGCGAAAGCTACTACCACCAAAAACTTTAACAACACAGGTGCTTTAAGAAAACCTCCGTCGTTGCCATAATTAATTGCAACCAGGGTGCCCACTAAAACCGTATCCGATATAATTAAAGCCGACCTGGTGACAATCATTTTCCTGCATTGATTATTTAGTTTTTGTCCTTAAATCCGCAATCAGTTTATCAACCGACGCGTTAGTTAAATTCTCATAAAAAGTATATTCAGGGCCTATTTGAAGCACCGGGCCATAACCGCATGCTGCCAAACATTCCACGCCGCGCCAGCTGAACAAACCGTCCGCTGTAACTTCGCCTTCTTTAACGCCAAGTGTCTCTTCAATATGATCCATTATCTTTTCGGCGCCTACTATTCCGCATGGGCCGGTACGGCAAACCTCCAGCATGTATTTGCCTTGCGGGCGTAAAAAGTACATACTGTAAAAGCTGGCAACTTCGTAAACTTCTATATCCTGCAGGTCGAGATAGTCGGCTACCTTATCCATAGCCGGCGTACTTACCCAGCCATATTCAGCCTGTACCAGGTGTAAAATGGGCAGCAAGGCCGATTTTTGTTTACCTGCGGGATAGCGGCTTACAATTTCATCAAACTTGCTGATCAGCTCCTTCGAAAACTCAACCTGAGCCTGTGTTTCTTCAACTTTAAGCATCTAACTCTCCGGCTATAACGTTTAAACTACTCATGTTAATAATTGCATCGGATAACAACATTCCCCGGCTCATTGGTGCGTACATCTGGTAATTGATGAAACTTGGCCTGCGGAAATGCAGCCGGTAGGGCGAACGCCCTCCGTCGCTAACCAGGTAAAAGCCCAGCTCGCCGTTTGCACCTTCCACCGAATGATAAACCTCGGTTTTTGGCGACGGAATTTCGCCCATGACAATCTTAAAGTGATAGATGAGCGCTTCCATGTTATTATAAACTTCTTCTTTCGGCGGCAGGTAAAAATCAGGCACATCGGCATGGAAAATGTCCGACGGTTCCTTATCTATCTTTGCCAAAGCCTGCTCAATCAAGCGAAGGCTTTGCCACATTTCCTCGTTACGCACCAAAAAGCGACTATAAACGTCGCCATTATCGCCGACCGGCACTTCAAAATCAAAATCTTCGTATGACGAATAGGGGCTCATCGCCCTTACATCGTAATCAACGCCGGCAGCTCGCAGTATGGGGCCGCTCCAGCTATAACTCAAGGCTTCCTCTGCGGTAACCGCGGCAACATCCCTGGTACGATCTACAAATATCCGGTTACGGTTAAACAATGCTTCAAATTCCTTTAACACCGGCGGGAAATCAACCAGGAATTTGCGCAGTTTGGCAAAGGCGATCGAGTTAAAGTTACGCTCAAACCCGCCGATACGACCAATGTTGGTGGTTAAACGCGAACCGCACACTTCTTCGTAAATCTCGTAAATCGCTTCGCGGTGTTCCATCATGTACAGGAAGCCCGAAAAGGCGCCGGTATCAACGCCCAAAATGCCATTGCAGATAATATGATCTGAAATGCGCGCCAGTTCCATTACGATCACGCGCAAATAGTCAACCCGTTTAGGCAATTCAATACCCAGCAGTTTTTCCACTGTCATGTGCCAGCCCATATTGTTTATGGGCGACGAGCAGTAGTTCATACGGTCCGTCAGCGGGGTGATCTGGTAATAGGGGCGGTGTTCGGCAATTTTTTCAAAAGCGCGGTGTATATAACCGATGGTTGATACGCCGCTTAATATCCTCTCCCCGTCCAATTGCAGCACATTTTGAAACACGCCATGCGTAGCAGGGTGAGTAGGCCCTAAATTAAGGGTCGTTGGTTCTGATTGCGGGTCGTTATCAATAAATACGGGATGGTTGCGCATTTCTTTTTATCTTCCAAAAAAATAATCTTTTTTATCAACACGGTTCGGGTCTTCCAGCGGGAATTCTTTCCGCATCGGGAAGGCCGTCATATCGTCAACATTCAATATCCGGCGCAGATCGGGATGGCCGTCAAACAGTACCCCAAAAAAGTCGTAAGTTTCTCTTTCCATCCAATTGGCGCCATTCCACAAAACAGTTGCAGTCGGGATATGCAAATCTTCTTCGGCCAAAAAAACTTTTAAGCGTATGCGCAGGTTATTGACCAGGCTATGCAGGTGGTAGATGACACCGATTGGCTTTTCCTGTTCCGGGTAATGAATGGCTGTCAGGTCTGTCAAGTAAATAAACTGAAGTATTGGGTCGTTCTTCAAGAATCCCAGGATATTGATGATCTCCTCTTTGCTTGTTTCAAGGGTAGGTAAGCCAAAAGGCTCGCCAATCACCGTTACCTTATCCGCAAAATTTGCGGATATTTTAGCCAACACGTCTTCGTTTGCTATTTTGCCCATTATTGAATTCCGTATGAAGCTAAAAGTTTTTGATATTTCGGTTCATTACGACGGCGCAAGGTCTCGCTTTTTACCAATTCCTGTATCTGCATAAAACCATCTAATACGGCTTCGGGCCGTGGTGGGCAGCCTGGGATATAAACGTCAACCGGTATTATTTCATCAATTCCCTGTAATACGGAATATGTGTCGAATATACCTCCGCTGCATGCGCATGCGCCCATTGAAAGCACCCAACGTGGCTCAGCCATTTGCAAATAAACCTGCCGTAAAACAGGACCCATTTTTTTGGAGATGGTGCCCATTACCATCAAAAGATCGGCCTGCCTTGGAGAAAAGCTCATCCGTTCGGCGCCGAATCTTGCAATATCATAATGAGAGGCTGCAGTGGCCATAAATTCAATACCGCAGCATGAAGTTGCAAATGGTAATGGCCATAACGAATTTGCACGTGCCAGGCCAAGGACTTTATCGGCTGCGGTGGCAAAGAAACCTGCGCCTTCTATACCGGCCGGGGCGTCAACTAATTTTATATCACTTGATTCACTCATGATCTATCGTATGCGTTTTTAGTCGAAAGTACTGAGCCGGATCCCGATAGCTATCGGGACTTAAGTCAAACTCTGTATCGACACCTAAAAACCTGTCGTCATTCCAACCAGAATGGGATTTTTCGTGACAAATTTACAACAATTTTAGAATGTAGGTTGTACACGATGCAAGAAGGTAAATATATTTAGAATCAGTCTAAACAGGTGCCGAAATCCGCTTTACACCGGCGATTGATTAACCACAAAGGGCACAAAGGTTTCGCAAAGAAGAATATTTTGGTGCTTTGTGAAATCTTTGTGTCCATAGTGCACTTAGTGGTTTATTTTAACTATCGACGTATTATCAATCCCAGTCCAGCGCTTTTTTCTTGATCACGTAGATGAAGCCTAGCAGCAGGGTGCCCATAAAGATAAACATCTCGGTCATGCCTGTTTTCCCCAGTTCTTTAAAATTTACTGCCCAGGGGTACATAAATATCACTTCCACATCAAACAGCACAAAAAGTATCGCCACTAAAAAGTACTTGATGGATATGGGTGTACGGGCATTGCCGATTACTTCGATACCCGACTCGAAAGGCGTAAGTTTATCGGTTGTTTTACGTTTTGGGCCTATTTTATGCGTTACAAACATAGTTGTAACCACAAAACCAAGGGCAACCAGCATCTGGAATATGATAGGCAGGTAATTAACGGGCAAACTTTGAGTTTCCATGCTGCAAATATACGAACCGGCGTAAAATAAAAAAGCCTTCCGGAATAATCGGAAGGCTTTTTATGATGAAATGTTTTATTACTTGGTTTTTCCGGACGTTTGGAAATAATAAACAACCCTGGCTTCTGTAGGATCTAACGCTTTAGCCTTATTAAAATAATCGAGTGCCTTTGCATGATCCTTGTCTTTAAATTCTGCGTAGTTGCCCAGGTAAACATAAGCATCAACCAAGTGCGCTTTAGTGGTCTCAGTAACGCCTGCTGCCTCGATCAATTGTACATATTGCTCATAGAAAGGTTTGGCAAGGCCTTTTATATTGTTTCTGTCATTGGAATCTTCAAAATCTTTCACACTGGCATGAAAATAAACAATAGATGCGATTGGCTTTGTTGGTATTTTTCTTTCAATATAGGTAAAGGCGGAATCGGCTTGAGTTAACATCGTTGAATCAACCTTTACATTCGGGTTTGATCCCTTTGCAATAACCTGGGTTTTAAAAGCTTCATAATAGCTGAAACCTTCTTTATAATGATCGTTTAAGGTTGCTTTTCTGGACTTATCAGTGTATATTTTATAAGCTTCTGCTGCGTCCTGGTATTTCTGTAAACCATAAAAAGAAGATGCAATTTCGCCGTAAATATCAACTTGCGTGGTGTCTAAGGTTAACGCCTTTTTGAGGTTCAGTATTCCCAGCGAGTCATTTTTCAAGGCAATTTGTGTCCGCCCCAGGTAAAGAAAGTCAGTTGGGATTAGCCTTTTGGGGTCTGCTTGAGTTGTCCACTTGGTTAAGGCGCTCAATGCGGTTTGATAATCTTTGTTCTCGTATGCTGACATCCCCAGGTACCGGTACGTTCTTAAATTCGATTTCGATCCAGCGGAAAGATCGCCAGCTACCTTTTGCAGCGTAACGTAGTCCTTTGTCCTGATTAAAAAGTCAGCGTAACGCATTTGTGTTTCAGTCGAATAATCAGTCAGGCTGATGAACTTTTTATAATTTTCAGCAGCCTCCTTAACCATCGCGTCATATTGTGAAGGGTCATTTTTGGCCGCACGTAAATCGGTTTCTGCCCATTCGCGGTAGGCCGGGCCATAATTCGGATTCGCAGCCAATGCCTTTTTGAATTGATCCACGGCGCCGCTTATATTGTCGGCATACTCCCATAAAACCCCTTCGGCTACGTTTGCACCCGGAGAATTTGGATCGATAGCGAGTGCAGATGAATAAGCGCTGTAAGCATCGTTACTTTTTAATTGTGAGCGGTAAGCATCCCCCAGCGCGATTAAAACGCCAATGTTACGTGGATCGGCAGCCTTGCCCTGGTTTAAAACAGCGATGGCTGAGTTGGCATCGGCCGGCGAAACTGCGGAACCGTTTGGCCCTACCGCGCTGCCGCTAACCGGCAGCAAATAAGCTAAGCCTACATACTGGAAAGGCGTACCATTCTTTTTACCGGCAAGCTGCGTGGCCGAGTTAAAATCGGTTGTGGCCGTTGAGTTGTCTTTTTCCATATGCGCCACAGCGCCAAGGCCCGCAAAGTTCAAAGCCGACTTGGGGTTTACGCCAATGCCCTTATTAAAAACAACTTTCGCCGAATCAGTGTAGTCCTGCTTCAGGTACACCCAGCCCAGGTAAAAATAGTTTTCGTCCTTATCTGCCTGGGTAGTGGTCAGATTTTTCAGCATTGATTTTGCCTTTTGATACTGTTCCGCATCAATTGCTTTTTTTGCATCGTCAAGGCTTTGCGCAAAAACTGATGTGCCGGTGAATAATAATCCTAACCCCGCTGCGGCAATCTTATTGATCATTTTCATTGCAATAATTCTTCTTTTTCGTTAATAGTTAAATGCAGTTGTGCTTGACTGCGCTGTTTTTGTTTAGTTATCGGCATAAAATATTACCGGGAACAATTATAATTTAAATTGGTGATTTCTTTTAGTAAAATCTTTATCATGCAATAACGCTAAAATACAATTAAATTGTATTGCAATTGCAACATTGTTTCATTAATTTGAAAAAAGAGTAGTTTAATGTAAAGATACCCATTAAAATACCCTTTGTTTTGCAATATTATATTTTTTTAGCTGATTTTGGATAATCAAGTTAAAACAAGTTTATACAAAAGAAACTCCCGCTGTTAATTGTTTTATTTTTTTACAATTTCAATCTGCCGGTCGGGGATATCATCAGGAAGTTCGCCTGATCCTAACACGATCAGTTGACCTCTCTCGCTTTTAACAAAATCAGCAATCTTTTTGCCCAAACTCATGCTTCCGGTACAGTTAATGATATACAAATTGCGGCTTAATGGGTATTGTTTCAAAGCAATTGTCGTTTGTGAGGGCTTAAAGTACTGTCCGGCCAGTTTTTTGTTTTCATTATTGTTTATAGAGGCAACTTTTACATTTTGCACGGCATGGACGTCGTCATTGTCGGTAAGCCAGCTGAGGTCAATTATACCTATCGCTTCCGGGTGCTCACTCACATACTGGATCACCTCTTTATTCGATTTTAGCGAGAAAATATTTTTCTGAGAGAGCTCCTTATTCCCGGAGAGATCTTTTAGATATTTTACCATCCCCGAATTCGGATTATCGAAAATGATCTTTTTATCCGGCCGGGCTTTTCCCGCCAGCATGTTTTTTAGGTCGCTTACTGTAAACGCCGTATCCCTAGAGGATTTGTTTACGATCAGTGCAATTGCATCAATCGCAAATCTTTCCATCGTGGGGTATAGTGTTCGCTGATTAAGCGTCAAAAGTTCATCTGGTGTCAGTTTGCGCGATAGCAGGGCCACCCGCACACTGTCCTGCAGCAAAAGATTTACAACCTGGTTTTCGGGACTATAAACAACACGGGGCCGGGCCTTACGGTTCAAAGCCTTGAAAACGAACAGCTCTTGCTCAAACAGGGGCTTAAATGCTTCGTCAACAGCTATTTTTGCACTGTCATTGGTAAACCGGTCGAGGTTAGGCGTGGGTTTATTTTTATGACTGCAACCCGGTAAACTCAGCCCGAGCACAGTAACCATCAGCAGCCCGCTTAGTTTAAACTTCATCGTTTCGTCTTATAAATATCCGTGAAACCCGTAGTACTGCGTATATAAGTACAATTATGCCGAACCAGGTACGCAGGGGGCGTTCCAGCGTTGGAAAAAAGTGCTCATCAAACAGGATAAGCAGCCCCAATGTAACTAACGCTGCAAAAACTACACCCCCAAAAATAAGCAAAAACCGCCGCGAGGGCGATTTTTGCCTGTTATTGTCTTCTGACATCTGAAATTTAATTTTCTTCAGACGATAATGTAAAGCTTACCGGAACACTGTATTGAACACGTACCGGGCGGCCGTTTTGGATGCCTGGCTTCCATTTAGGGGATGCCTTAATTACCCTTACAGCTTCGTCACCGCAGCCATCGCCAATATCACGCACAACGTGAACATCAGTTAATGAGCCATCACGTTCGCAAACGAACTGCACGATAACTCTTCCCTGTGTATTGTTTTCGCGGGCAACAGCCGGATATTTGATCTTATTACCCAAATACTTCAAAAATGCATCCTGGCCTCCGGGGAATTCAGGTACTTGCTCAACCGAGGTAAACACCTTGTTAGGGTCTTCTTCAGTAACTTTAGTATCGGCAGTACCTACCGGTTCGTCAATAGTTGGCGCTGCATCCTTGTCGCCTTTAAGGTTTTTCTGACCCGGGTCGGCAACCTTCAATTCCTCAATGGTTGGCGGTTTTTCCTTCACCTCAACGTCGGGCTTAACAACCGGCGGCGGAAACTTTACCTGGTCAACCTTTGGTTTTGGTGGTTCAGGCGGTGGGGGTGGAGGTGGTTTTTTAACATCAGGGGGCGGTGGCTGAAGTACCACGTTGGTGATCTTCACCTTTTCTTTAGCCTTGGGTATAAACCCGGCTATAGCATTGATAATGGTATTTGCCGACAGGATGATAACAAAAGCAATAACGCCGATAATGAGCGCGGTGCGTGTGTTGCGCCCGTTGTCTTGTCGCAGCTCATAGGCGCCGTACGCTTTGTTACGATCAGTAAATACCACATCAATCCATTGCTGGTTGAATATGTCTAATTTTGATCCGAACATCTTTTTATGTTTTAATTATTAACTTAACTAGTTTTAGCTGGTTTTGTTGCAACAATATTGCAAATATAATTATTTGCAACAAAATTGCAACTATTGCAACCCATTTTTTTGCAGATCTCCCAACTCCAGGGGAGATATCTTTACAATTGCATAAATGTGAATATCAGCGATCTTCATTTCATCAAGTATAGCAACAAGATCCTGGTAAGTGGATTTATCACTAGGCTTTATAACCACTTCCATTAACTTTTCGTCGCCGCTGTGTGCATCGGCCACTTTTTGTTTATTGTCCAGGATAGCTTTGCGTATGCCTGTGCTGCCGAAATTGTCGACGGTCGGCGCGGTTTTGCCCGCTTCGCCCATATACCATTCCAATTTATTATGACTTCCTAACAGGATGGTCATAGAACGGCTTGCGGCAATGGCCAGCTGGCTTGTTTTTACCGAGTTGTCGGGCATGGCCAAATTCATGGCCTTTGGTTTTTGTAGCGTAGTGGTATACATAAAAAACGTGATCAACAGGAACGCAAGGTCAACCATCGCTGTCAAATCGACACGCGTAGAAGACTTTTTGCTTCTTATTTTCCCGCCTTTATGTTTACCCCCGCCGGAGGTATCTAATTCTGCCATTTTTTTAGTGGTTTGACGCTGTTTTCAGCGAGGTTATCAAATCGAACTTGAACAATCCTTGCTTTCCCAATATGGCAATAACCTTATTGATCATCGGATATTCTTCTGCGCGGTCGGCCTTGATCGAAACGTTCAGTATTTTTGAGTGCAAGGCGATCTCGGCCTGCCTGGACATGTGTATCCAGTCGTACAACTCATTATTGTTAACGTTAGTGGTATCACCAGTAGGGATGCCGGTTTGCGGAAAATCTTTTAACTGTGCAGGGTCGGTATCGAGGAATGATTTTAACCTGCTCATCGGCACGCCGAAAATCGGTGTAACAGCAAACCGCTGCTGCTCTGCGGGCGTAAATTGTACCCCCCATTTGGCACCCATGTTAGTAAGGACTTCCTTGCGCACATCCTGTTCGGTTACCGAGAAAAATGCTTTGTCCAGTCCGACAGATATCGTTATCATGTTGGCGTCCGCAACCGGGATCATGTAAGTTGACGGCGGTACGGTAGCATGCGACGGATCGTCGATCTTTGGTTTTGCTGTTAATATAAAGAAGGTAAGCAACAGGAAGGCCACATCGCACATGGCTGTCATGTCTATCGCTGTGCTTTTCCTTGCGACTTTTACTCTTGGCATGATTGTTAATTTTTTAAATATGTATTGTATAAGTGAATTATACTAGCCCTTATTATCCGCCGGCAAAAGCAAACGGATAATAAGGGTGAAAACTAAGCAATAGCCCGGCAATTATTTGCCTTTGTGCGAAGCTGCAAATGTTTGAACAATGCTGAAGCCTGTTTCGTCAATTGCATAAGTCAGTTTGTCGATCTTCGAGGTAAATACGTTGTACATTACGATCGAGATGGCCGAAGTACTGATACCTAATGCAGTGTTGATCAACGCTTCTGAGATCGCAGTTGAAAGTGCGGTTGTATCAGGTGCGCCTGAAGTCGCCAAAGCCGAGAAGGCCTTGATCATACCCACAACTGTTCCTAACAGACCGGTTAATGTACCGATAGAAACAAGCGTCGCAATTACAGTAAGATTTTGCTCAAGCATCGGCATTTCAAGAGCCGTAGCCTCTTCAATGTCTTTTTGGATGGCAAGGGTTTTTTGGTCTACGTCCATACCCACTTCGTCTTCCATTTCGCGGTATTTTTTCAAACCGGATTTGATCACGTTGGCAACGGAGCCTTTTTGCTTGTCGCATTCGCTGTTGGCGCCGTCGATATTACCGGCGTTAAGGAAACTTTGAATTTTGCGTACAAAGCTGTCCACGTTGCCGGTACCGGACGCTTTGCCGATAACCACGAAACGTTCAATAGAAAATGTAATCACGATCAGCAGGTACGACATAATGAAAGGTACGATTACCCCACCACGATGCACAGTGCCGTACATGTCGCTTGGATGTCCTTTTTCCACGTCGCCGCCCTCATAGTGACTGGCATCGCCCAGGATCAGCCAAAAGATTAAGATCGCAACAACGATACAAATAGGGATGGTAAGCGTTGCAAACACGCCTGACGCGCTTTTTTTCTCGGTTTTAACAGGGCTTGTTGGTTTTGTTGGTGCAGTTGCCATTACTTTAGTTTTTAGTTTTAGTTTTAGTTTATAAATATAAGTTAGTTAAATGCATAGCTATTAAGTGGATAACAAAAATAGAATTTTAACAGATTAAAAAAACTATTTCAGTAATCTTTATAAATTATTAATAAAAACTTTACTCAGTTAGTGTTTCAGGGCGGTATTCCTAACCAGACGAAAGCCAAAATTGTAATTATTATTTACAATTCTTTGCAATACAACTTATTTTTTTTAAAAATAGCAAGTGTTACCAATAAAAATTATGTAACTAAACTGCTAAACTAACGCCAGGGCCTGCGTTTAACACCTCAACGTTGCAAAACCTTATATATTGTTCAAAGTTGTTAATAAATGCCAAAGCCAGGTTTTGGGCCTTTTCGTCATAACGCTCACCGTTTGCCCAGGTGTTCCGGGGATACAGGATCGCATCGGGAACATCCGGGCAAGTTACAGGCATTTGAAGGTTAAATATAGGGTGTTCGATGTAGGGTACATTACAGAGTTCGCCGTTTAATGCGGCGCTGATCATTGCGCGGGTGTATTTCAACCTGATCCTTTTGCCGGTGCCATATGCCCCTCCGGTCCAGCCGGTATTGACCAACCAAACGTTTACGGCGTGATTTTTAATTTTTTCGCCGAGGAGTTTTGCATAGGTGACCGGGTTAAGCGGCAAAAACGCTTCGCCGAAGCATGCGGAAAAAGTTGCAACTGGTTCGGTGACGCCCGCTTCAGTTCCGGCGACTTTAGCGGTATATCCGGAAATAAAATAATACATGGCCTGCTCCGGCGTCAGTTTTGATATTGGAGGCAAGATGCCGAACGCATCAGCGGTTAAAAAAAATATGTTTTTTGGTGATGCCCCGATCGAAGGCCTTACCGCATTTTCCACATAGTCCAACGGATAGGCAACCCGGGTGTTTTCAGTTTTATCGATGTTTGAGAAATTTACCGTACGCGATCCCTTATAAAAATTGATATTTTCAAGTAACGCGCCAAACCGTATGGCGCTGAATATCTGGGGTTCGCTTTCGGCGGTCAGCCCTACACATTTGGCGTAACAACCTCCCTCGAAATTAAAGATGGTATAATCGCTCCAGCCGTGCTCATCATCACCTATCAGACTTCTTTCAGGGTCAGCGGACAAGGTTGTCTTGCCCGTGCCTGATAATCCGAAGAATATAGCAGTATCGCCTTTTGCGCCGGTATTTGCTGAACAATGCATCGAAAGTACTTTTCGCTCACGCGGCAGTATAAAGTTCAGCACGGAAAAAATGCCTTTTTTTATCTCACCGGTATAGCCTGTGCCGCCGATGAGTATTATTTTTTTGCTGAAATTAATAATCGAAAAATTTTGCTGCCGGGTGCCGTCTACCGCCGGGTCGGCTTTAAATCCCGGGGCTGCTATAACAGTCCATTCAGGTACGGATTCGGCGTGAATAACATCGGGGCGCAAAAAAAGGTGGTGAACAAATAAATTTTGGTAAGCTGTCTCCGTAATTACCCGGATATCAATATGATATTTTTCATTGGCGCAGGCACAGGCGTCACGCACAAATATCTCCCGGTCGGCCAGGTACATGGTCATTTTTTGTAATAAACCATCAAATTTTAAGGGGTCGAACTTTAGGTTTACTTTGCCCCACCAAACGGCATCCCTCGTGATATTGTCCTCAACAATAAAACGATCTTTGGGCGATCGTCCCGTAAATTCGCCCGTATCAATAGCCAGCGCGCCGGTGTCGGCCAGCGTGCCTTCGTTTCTTTTCAGGGCTTGTTCTATCAGTTCAGATGGGGTTAATTGGTAAAAAATATGGGATAGCCGGCCTTGCATGATATAGCTCAGGTCGGGTAAGCGGGTAGTACGTATACTCATTAAAACAGTAAAATTGGTTAGTGCAAAATTACGGGTTTTATGAACTAACTTGCAAGAAAATGGAGGTTTTTATTTTCAAATTGTATGTTTTACACACCATTCAATATATTGATATTCAATATATTAATAACTTTGTTCAATACACTAAGTAAGTTACTTAGTGTAAAATATACCATTTCAGGAAGTTCATTTTATTTTACCAGCGGGAAATTATATTAACCATTGTTTCACAGTAAACTGCATATTAAAGACGCCAACTTCTTCTATCCGCCGGCTTTTTTTGCCTTATAGCCATCCGCGGTCAGCATTGCCAAAACCTTATCCCTGAAATCGCCCTGTATCATTATTTCGCCATCTTTAACCGACCCACCAGTGCCGCATTTTGATTTCAACTTTTTGCCGAGCGCTTCCAGGTCGGCATCCGTTCCGGTAAAACCAGCAATCGCGGTCACCATTTTGCTCCCGCCTTTGCGGTCGAGGAAGATCCTCAGGTTTTGTTGCTGTGGCGGAAGGGTTGCAGCGGCACTTCCACCACCTTCCTGGTATTTAAAATTCGGATCGGTGGAATAAACTACTCCCGTGAATTTCTTTTTTGACATATCTTTATAGTAGACGCAATTTTGCGTCTCCGATGCGGTAAAACAATTGCGGGATACGGCGCAAAATGTTGCGCCCCTACGGTTTTTTATAACCCTCACCAACAATAACCTTCAGCGAACCCGGCAAAACATCGATCGTAATGTCTTTACCTTCCATCATCGGTTCGCCATCCAAATGGACCGGCCCGTCTTCGGTTCGTTTAATCACAATGTGCTGACCGCGAATGATCTCCAGGAACTGTACTTTGTCAGCTGTTTTGGTCATCATGCGGATGCCCATCTCCACCAAACGCCATAGGGGAAATTGTTTAATGATACAAACATCAATCAAGCCATCCTGCACAGATGCATGCGGCGAAACATGTGCATTGTTACCATATTGCGACGAATTGGCGAAACTTAACATAAATGCTTCCCGCTGGTACTGCTTGCCGTCAATTTCAATTTCATAAAACTGCGGCTTATATTTATTAAACTCTTCGAAAGTGGATTTTATATAAGTGATAAACCCGCGTTTTTTGTTGTGCGAAAAAATTTCTGCGATATGTGCGTCAAACCCGATGCCCGCCATATTAAAAAATGGCTTACCATTTAACCTGGCCGAATCAATAAGCTCAACTTTGCCGGTAGTTAATGTTTTGATGGCCTTTTCGGTGTCCATAGGTACTTGCAAAAACCGAGACAAGCCATTACCCGATCCAAACGGAACAATACCTAAACGGGTTTCCGAACCCACAATGGCCGATGCCACTTCATTTACGGTGCCGTCGCCGCCTACAGCCACCACCACCTCAACTTTGTTTGCAGCATCAAGTGCGATTTGACGAGCATGCGAAACGCTATCGGTAAAAACTATGACAGGTTTTAAAGAGCTGGCATCAAGATGTTTTTCGATAAGATCAGGAACGCCGTCCTTTTTCTTGCCGCCCGATATCGGGTTTATAATAAATAATGCTTTCCCTTTCAACTACTTGTAATTTGAGCCGCCAAAAGTAAATCTATTTTCCAGTTTGTAAAAATGTTTTATCTTTGGCCCTCGAAAGTGGACTGATTTAATTGCCGTACCGGGTTCCTTTTTACAAGCTGGTCGGTTGGATTGCAACCACGTAAAAAAGTGCTAAAACCATGCTTCTTTTACACGATCCGTTAAAACGCTCCCCGTTCAATTAGCATACAAACAATTAGTAGTTAACAAATATTCAGGTTTTCTTAAAAAGAGTTTATGTCATACCTATTTACATCAGAATCAGTTTCAGAGGGGCATCCGGATAAAGTAGCCGACCAGATCTCAGACGCATTAATCGATCAGTTTTTAGCTTTCGACCCCGAATCAAAGGTGGCTTGTGAAACACTGGTTACCACCGGCCTGGTTGTTTTGGCAGGCGAAGTAAAGTCAAAGGCTTACTTAGATGTTCAAAAAATTGCCCGCGAGGTGATCAATAAAATTGGCTATACCAAGGGCGAATATATGTTTGATGGTAACTCCTGCGCGGTGTTATCTGCTATTCATGAGCAATCGCCGGACATTAACCAGGGTGTTGAGCGTACCGCCAAGGAAGACCAGGGCGCCGGTGACCAGGGTATGATGTTTGGCTATGCCACCAGCGAAACGGACAACTATATGCCCCTTGCGCTGGATATTGCCCACGCTCTCTTAATTGAACTGGCTGCGATCCGCCGCGAAAATACCGACATCAAATACCTTCGCCCGGATGCAAAATCACAGGTAACGCTGGAATATGACGATAACAATAAACCGGTACGCATTGACGCCATCGTAATATCTACTCAGCACGATGACTTCGAAGAAGAAGAAGCCATGCTGAAAAAGATCAGCCAGGACATCATCAGCATCCTTATTCCGCGTGTAAAGGTAAAGTATCCAAAATACGCCCACTTTTTTGGCGACAGTATCAAATACCATATCAACCCAACAGGTAAATTCGTAATCGGCGGCCCGCATGGCGACAGCGGCTTAACCGGCCGTAAAATTATTGTAGACACCTACGGCGGCAAGGGCGCCCACGGAGGCGGTGCTTTCTCGGGCAAGGACCCATCAAAGGTTGACCGTTCTGCGGCTTACGCTACCCGTCACATCGCTAAAAACCTGGTAGCTGCCGGTGTTTGCAGCGAAGTATTGGTACAGGTGTCATACGCTATCGGCGTGGCTAAACCCATGGGCATTTACGTAAACACTTACGGAACAGGTAAAGTAGGCTTACACGACGGCGAGATCGCCAAAAAGGTTGAAGTCATATTCAACATGACCCCTTACGCCATCGAAACACGCTTTAAACTGCGTAACCCCATCTACAGCGAAACTGCTGCATATGGCCATTTTGGTAAGCCAAGCCAGGTGGTAAGCAAAACTTTTACCAGCCCCGAAGGCACGGTAGTAAAAAAAGAAGTTGAACTGTTTACATGGGAAAAGCTGGACTATGTGGATAAAGTAAAAGCTGCGTTCGGGTTATAATTTGAAGATTTGAAGATGTGCTGATTTGAAGATTGATTTTTTAATTTTCGATTCAGCACTTTTTATTTTCAAATTTTCAAGTCGCCACATCTTCAAATCAACTAATCCCCAATCGGGTCGATCTCCGCAGTCTCCACCATCAGCATCACGGTTTTTTGCGGCGCACGGGTGCGGTGCATCACACCTTTGCTAACGGTTACGCCCTGCATCGGGTTAAGCCCGATGGTTTTATCTTCCAGGTCGACAAATAATTTCCCTTCCAGCACAAAAAAGAACTCGTCGTCATTATCGTGCTTGTGCCAGTGGTATTCGCCTTCCACGATACCCAGCCGCGCCACGCTGCCGTTTATCGTCGTAAGCGACTGGTTAAACCATTTATCCTTGTTCTCCGCTATGATGGCGGGTACGTCGATGAGTTCCAGGTGATCGTATTTGATGTTCATCTGCTGGTTGTAGGAGTAGGGCATATTGGTTGATTTTTGTTTTAGACAAAGAAAATTCAAAATTATCACACAATACTAAGCAACAAATGGCAGTTCTTTATTGCGGAATAAATTTTGATGGAAATTCGTAAATTAGCATTATGGAAACCGGGACATTGATAAAGAAAATTGATTTATTATCAGCCGATGAGAAGCTCAAATTAGAGAGTTATCTGGATACCTTACTTAAAGATAAGGCCGATCAGCACGTGTTAAATAATGATTTTAAGGTCGAAAAGGGCTTTGGCGGCGGCAAAGGCCTTATTGCTTATATGGCAGATGATTTTGATGCGCCGTTGGAAGATTTTAAGGACTACATGTAAATGAATTACCTTTTAGATACCCATGCATTTTTATGGTATGTCGATGGCAATCCGATGTTGCCGTTGGGGATCAGAAGAGTAATTAAAAACTCCGAAACGGCAAAATTTGTAAGTATTGCGAGTCTTTGGGAGATTGCAATTAAAACCGGCAAAGAAAAGTTAGCGTTAACCCGGCCTTTTGAAACACTACCCGAATACATCGAAGTAAATAACTTTATTTTGCTTCCGATTCAACCCAAACATTTATTTGATCTAAAAGAACTTCCACACCATCATGGCGATCCTTTTGACCGGCTGATAATCGCCCAGGCTATTACCGAGAATTTGACTATTATCTCTGCTGACCGGCAATTTAAAGATTATCCCGTGGAGGTCATTTGGTGAGGCCAAATGATTTGACAACCTCGTACGTACGGGGTTGTCAAATCTGCTTATCCATCCCCAATTCCGCCAGCAATCCTTCCACCTCATCATCATACTTTTCCGTAAACCCGAATTTCAGCGCCAGCTTAAAATTTTTCCGGGCTTCCGCTTTATTCCCCTGCTGCATAAAAATAATCCCTTTATTCCGGTAGGCGTAGCTGTTGCCTTTGTCCAGTTTCAGCGAACTATCAATCAAAGCCAGGCCCTCGTTCAGGTCGCCAAGTTTGCATTTCGAAAATCACAAGTTGTTTTGCGGGTAAGGCGCTTTAGGATTTGCCGTCATCGCCCTTTCAAAAAACGGGACTGCTTCAGCATATTTCCGCTGCCGTAACAGGTTAAAGCCCCTGTTGTTTAAAAAAAGATCGTTGTTCGGTTCTTCTTTTAACAGCGCGTCGAGCAGACCGGCAGCTTCGTCGTAATTCCCTTCTACGTCGAGGAGATGCGACAAGTTAAGGCTATAGTTTTTTTGACCAGGTTTTTCTTTTAAAAGCTCTTTTAAAAGATATATTGCAGCATCGTTTTCCTTCAATTGCATTTTATTATAGGCAAGCCAGGCGCTGAATTTTGCGGCCCCTGGAGAAAGCGCCAGAGCTATTTCGCAAGTTTTTACAGAATCGGTGAATTGGCGGTAGTAATACAAATCAACGGCGTTATTGTACAACTGGTCAAGTTTTTTCTTTGTAGAACCAATTGCAGAGAAAAAAATCTCCATTTTGGTGTAGGCCTTGTCGCGAATTGGTTTTAAGATTGGCCGGAACCGTTTTATTTCCTTTTTGAAATAATCAACTGTTATGTCTTCGAATGCGACCCCGGCGATGCTAAAGGCATCGGATATCTCATTGTCAAAACTTAAAATTGCCAACAGTAGATGAACCGTATTGACTGTCGTCTCATTGTTTGCTTTTGCGATAACATAGGTATGTTTTAGAACTCGTTCCGCTTTTATCGTCAACGGTAAAGAACCTTTCTCATCACTATCTCCGGGATGAGCGATTTTTATTTTTTCTTCCCATATATTGCAATCAAAAGCACTTAAGTATTCCGAAGCAATACATTGCCGTTTTAACATGGCGACAAAAAGATGATCGAAATGTATATATCCATGTTTCCACAAAATCGCCAATTCGCGGGAATGGGCAATCACGGTTTTTAGATCAGCTGAAAAGGATTCTTTCATATAACGAGTCAAAAATCTGTCCTAACCCGATGCTACTTCGCCCCCTGCAAAACATCCCAGGCATCCTTCATCCCCGAATCACTCAACCCGACCGATTTTATTTTCGCTTCAATTTTTGCCCGCAATGCCGCACCGCCGGGAAAATCCTGCTTCGTCCAAAAACAGTCTTTAGTACTAAAATACCCGGCGTCTGCCAGGAACGAAACGCCATAGTAATAAGCATCGCCCATAGTATCGTCCAGGTCGCTTATTTTGAAGGAGCCATCGGGTCGGCAGGATTGGCTGAGGCACCAGTTTAATATTTTCGATATCTCCGCCGCGGCCAGCTTCCGGGTTGCGGTATCCAGCGCCGGCCAGGTGTATTTAAAAATTTTGACCACGTCCCAGTTTAGGTGGTTTTCGTAATGGCTGTCAAACCGGATGCCTGCCGGGAATTCAACACTGTCCAGAGCGAGCACCCGTTTCGCGATCTTATCTTTATGGTTCACCTGGCCATGCAGGTCGGAGATGACGTGAAAGGTCATGGCCATATCGTCCATTTTCCAAATCCTTCCCTTGCGGTCGACCAGCCATTGGCCCCAGCAACCGGTGGCGGTATTTTGCCAGTTATTTACGTAGTCCTGCAGGGCATTTTTCAATCCGGGATGAAAGCTAAAGTCAATTGGCCTGGTTGCAAATAATAACCGTGCTATCGCCGAAAACGTTTCATCCAGTTCCTCGCGGTTGAAAGTGCCCGTTTTGGTGAAGTTGTCGTACAAATCTGCATCAAGCCGGGCCTTAAGTTTGTCCGGGGAATTGATACTGTCGAGGAATGCCGGACGGTATTTTAAATGCGTACTGTCCTTCAACTGATCAACAGAATAATAAAGCTTTAAATACCAAACGTTGATGCCCCTGGCCCAGCTGCCGTCGGCGGGTTGTTGGTTGTTAGCGGCTTCCTGTTCGGCTGATTGTGATAAGCTCAGGCGGAGGTCGGCTATCCTTGCCCGTGTAGCGGCGGTATCAGGCGTAAAGTTTAGCCGCCAGCGGATCTCCCGGTAAATATGCATCGAGTAAGCCATCCCGTTGCCGGCGCCCTGGCGCTTTACAATTTGCTTTACCAATGGCTTTAAGGTGGGATTAAATTGGGCAAGCCGCTGCTCGCGTGCCACCCGCAGGGCAGAAACGTCCCAATAAAATTCAGCTTCGTCCCAAAACCGCGACCAACCGGATTCGGATGCCAGTTGGGGAGGCGGCATAAAAGTATGCATGCGGCTGATGGTTACCGCAATAATCACCCTTTCCAGCCGTATGCGGTTAAAATAGCCCGCTATTAACAAAACCAGCACGATAGCCAGGAAAATAGGCCAGCGCCTGCGCTTCTTTTTGGTTTTTGTAAGCTTTAGTGGCGACATAGGATCGGCCGGTTTTTATAACAATTCCAAAGTCAGTTTCCGTTCCTCTTCAAAAGGTACTTCTACCTGCCAGTTTTTGTAGTCTTTATCACAATTTACCCTCACCTTTAAATTCAGGTGGTTATACATATTGGCTTTTACAATTTTCCCGTCCGACAGGCGGATGGTGCTGTTGATGTAGAAGTACTCGCGCCCATAATTGATATTGAACAGATCCTTGCCGGCCGGCGAAACCATCTGGAAATTATTGGGTTTATTGCCGATGACCGGTGTGGTAAAATCGGCTGAAATGTAGGTAAGCGTGGTTTTCGGCGGCGGCATAAATGAGGTATAAAGGCCGGCTTCGGTTTTAGTTGTATTCACCAGTTTCATCGATATCGTCAAACAATCCTGCCCTTTAAGGATGAAGGCCCCGTTTGAAAAATCGCCGATAACGGGCGCCGAGCCTGCAGTGCTGTCGCCCGCTTGTTTAAGCCCGCCCATCCCTTGTATCAACGGGCTCGCTGCAACAAAAAACGTGTTAAAATCCTGTATCGGCTCGGTCATATCGGGTACTGCTATCTTCGGCATGTCTACCCGGCCTTTGCCGCTCAGCGAGATGCGGTAGGGTTTTACCAGTATCGCCGAAGCAGTTTGATCACTCGTGTCTTTTGCTTTGAGCACTTTTTTCGATATCCAGCGCACTTCGTCGTAAGGCACACCGGCGCTCTCAATTACCTTTAATTCGCACACAGCTATATTGGTAAACTGTAATTGCCCATTGTTGTATTCGCTCAAGGTCATTCTGTAGCGGTAGGTTTCCCCGGTTTTATATTTGCGGCCGAACAAGTGATTTTCAGGCAAACCGGTGTTTTGCGCATTTGATTTAACAGCAAATGCGGCCAATAACAGGCCAAATGCGAGTGTTTGTTTGAAACGGATCATTTGGATAATACTAATTCAACTTAATCTAACTTAATCAACTTAGAGCCTGTTTAAAAATGGTTTTGAAATTTATTTTTCAGTTCATTGCCGGCTGTAGAGACGCAATATTTTGCGTCTCGGAGATAAATGTTAAGAATATTCCCACACGCCGAATGCATTTAACCCTGTCTAAATGCTTCTTACTAAATCTCTAAATTTGGGTCCGAGACGCAAAATATTGCGTCTCTACAGTCGTTTTGATTTTTAAACAGGCTCTTAATCAACTCGATCAACCACCCCCTACTTCTTCGCCGTATACTGATCAAAGGCTACCACTTTACCATGTTTTACCTGCCAGTTTTCCTGCATCAATACGGTATCGGGTTTGCCGCCTTTTTTAGGGTACCTTCTTTCCCGCGACCAGATACTCACCAAATCTTCGTCTCTATCATTAATATGGGCGCTTTGCCACATCACAATATCAAAACGCATGGAGTCGAGGCCGTCGATATCCTGTTTGGCATAGGCCAGCAGTTTATCTATCGGGCCATGAAAGTTCATGCCATCGGCGGAATTATAGGTCACGGTATCGGCATAGTACGACCGCATGCCCTTTATATTGCCCGATTCAAACATCTTCCAAACCCGCAATACTTTTTGGGCGTTTACAGGGTTGCCCGGAACGGTTATATCAGAAGAGTAAGTAGCTTTGTAGGGGAATTTGAGCATATCGGCAACTGCAGCGCTATCTGATTTGTTTTTTGAACTGCACGCCGTTAAAAAAACTGCCCATAAAAGAATGAGACTTAACTTTTGCATTATTGATGAGGGATTTAAGAAAACGTAGTAAAGCTATGTAATAACCGGCTAATTAGCAAAGCCTTAGCAGTACTTATCGGGGCCTTTCCAATAATCGGCCAGCAAGAACCAGGAAAAAAGGAATTTTTCTGATAACAAAAAAAAGGCGGAAACCCCAGGGGAGCCGCCGCCACTTTCACAACACACAACGATATCAGGCTTCTGAGCCCAGTCTTTTGATCTTAACAATATTTACAACTAGCAAAATTAAAACTGTCCAAACGGCGATGATGATCCCGGTGGCAATAAAAAGTAACCATATTGGCGCTTTAGCCCGGGTTGCAAAAAGCGTACGTGCGTTAAAATCCGGGTTTTGGGACACAAATTTAGCACCCCATGGAACGACTTTTTCGATGGATAAGTTCCCATATTGATCGTTATCAACAACTTTCGCCACCAGGATAATATTCCCCTTTAAGTCTCCGGGTAACTTGTCGCGTTTAAAATCTCCTGAAGCTTTTCCGGTCGAGTCAGTACTAAAAGTAGGTGTTTCATTAATATTAAGGTCGCCGCCGCTGCGCTTTACCGCCAATACCACGTCCACGCCTTTTACGGGTGTCCAGGTGGTGTCTTTCATCTCCATAAAAGTGGCTACGATCGACCGACCAGAGACGGTGTCGATCAGAATTTTTGCCTTGCCAACGGTTACATTCCCGCTGGTTGAATCATATTTAGTGTTCCCTCTGAAAGCGGCAATAAAAGTGTGCTTCACTGAAGTACCCCATTGTTTTTTTAGTGATGCCGGTATATTGGCGTAAGCTTCGCCATGCTCGTTGGTAACCACATTACTGATCAGGCTTGCAGCAGTGTCTTTGCTTAAAAATAAGCTCAGGGGTATGCCACCGACGTTTTGAAACCGGCCGTTTATTTTGGTTTTTACCTTCGCTACAAGCGACGGCACCTTGTTATTCGATACATAGTAACTAACGGCAATGCTCAGGCTGCCTTTGTCTGCCGTTTGTGCAAATACAGTACAAACCGGGCACAGGAAAAACAGGAACAATGCCCCGCTTAATATTTTATTTAGCAGTTTCATGATGTTCGTTTATGGTTTCTTGAATTGGGATAATTGGAAATATGCGGCAAAGTATGACAATGATCAAAATGGCGCCGGCCAGCGAGCCCATGGTGATGGCCCATTCTTCCCAGCTGGGGAAATAATGGTGATAACTTGCGGGCACGTCATGCATCGGCATAAAGGGGTGCAGCAGGGTAGGGGTAACAATTAAATACCGTTTAAACCAGGCGCCAACCACCACCATAATGCCCACAATAAACATGGGCAGCGGTTTGCGGCCCTTTTTAAATAGCAGGATAATGATAGGCAGGATGATCCCTGTAAAAATGGCGAACCAGAAAACCAGCGCGAATGAACCTGAAAACATATCATTCAAATACCCGGCTTCCGACTCTTTCATTTTAAAGAAGGGGGTTAAAAATTCGTTCACATTAAAATAAAGGTAAAGCAGGCATAGCAGCACCAGTACACGCCCCATCTTATCAAAGTGATTAAGGGTAATATAGTCTTGCAGGTTATACCACGTCCTGAAAATATACATAGCTACAACTACCGCCCCGGCCCCAACCAAAAAGGCCCCGGCAATAAAATAAGCACCGAAGTTGGTACTGTCCCAACCCGGGCGGTAGGTGGTAGCAAATAACCACGAGGTCACCGTGTGAATGGTAAAAGCAACCGGAATGATGGTAATACAAAGCACATTGATCGCTTTTTTGTTTAACAGGTATTGTTTGTGAGTGCCTTTCCAGAAGGAGCCCAGGAAACCGTAAAATTTATGCAGGCGCGGGCCCGATCTTTCCTTAAAACGAAGGAGTATCTGGATATCAGGCAGCATCGGGTAGTATAAAAGCAATATGCTGATAAAAAAATATGTCGTGATAACGATGACGTCCCACATAATGGGCGACTGGATGCGGCCGTATAAAAACAGGTTGTAAAACCGCTCGGGGCTACCCATATCCACGATGATAATAAGGGAAGCAAAAATGATGGCCGAAACCGCTATCATCTCGGCGATGCGCGTTAAAGGCGAACCCCATTTAACACCCGCTAGCCTGAATACGGCCGTAATTAAAGAGCCTACCAGGCTTATGGCCACAAAAAATACAAAGTTTGAAATGTAGATGCCCCATGATACATAATCGCGCATGTGGGTTACTACCAGGCCGTATCGCAGCTGGCGGTAATAAGCGTAAACACCCACCAAACAAATGGCTGATAAAACGGCCACCAGTATCCTGCCGCTTTTTTTAAGTTTTCTGGGTAACAGGTCCTGTATAATCTTTTCTTCGCCGGCCAATATTTTGCCGCTATATATTAATTTTTTGGCAACTAGGTCCCGGCTAATTGTTTCCTCTCCGGCTATTTCAATTGAATTTTCCACCTTTAATTATTTAAGGTTAATTATTTTGTATCTTATCGTTTTCCAACCCCGATTCGTAAGGGAAGTTCCTGGCAACCGGCGGCAAATAATAAACACTTGGCTTGGTGCCAAGGTCTTCCATCAACCGGTATCCGCCTTTATCGCGCATCAGGTCGCTGAACCTGAAGGTTTCGGCGCCGTTGGTTACGGTATCCTCGTTCATATCGCCATAAAAGAAAGTTCCGTTGGGGCAGGCCGAAACACAATGCGGCAGCATACCCATACGGGTCATATCGGCACAAAAATCACATTTGCCAACGGTCCCTTTTTTCTGAGGGATGCTGGTTTCGGCTGAATAGGGCTGACTTGCCACAGCGGCTGATATTTCAGGTTCTCCCCAGTTAAATACCCGGGTGGAGTAGGGGCAGGCTGCCATACAAAAGCGGCAGCCAATACAGCGGTCGCTGTCTATCAAAACAATCCCGTCCTGTCTTTTAAAAGTGGCATCAACCGGGCAAACCTTAACACATGGCGGTTCGTCGCAATGCATGCAGGTAGTTGGCTCCCAATAAGGCGCAGTATGATCGGCAGACTGCATGGGATCGACCTTTATCCAGTTTTCACCGGGGTTTAAATCATGCGCATGGTTGCAGGCTGACTGGCATTTTTTTAAATTTTTACACCGGGAAAGATCGATCACCATAACAAACTTTTTGCCTGGGATGCCTATCCTGGCTTCGGCGTTGCTAACCGGCGGCAAATGCGGTACCGGTTTTAAAAAGGCTTCATCTATCTCAATCTCTTCCCCGTCAACCGATAAAAGCTTAACTTTTTTGCCTGATGGCTGTACATGGTCGCCAATTAAGGTATCAAACGGACTATTGGATTTGCACCCGGCGGCCAATCCCGCAACGGCTAAGCCCGCTACCAGGAAGTCTCTTCTCGAGCTGTTTTCTATTTCCATCGTTATTTAATAAAAATTTTGTGATCTATTTTTTTATCCAGTGCTGCAGTTCAGTATTGGTTACCTTTTTCTTGCTGCTATTTAAACGGGCTATATCAACCTCAACTAAGCGGCCGTCCTGGGTTAGCATTTTCACGGTTTGTTTTTTACTGGTAGCCTTTTTTTTGCGCCAAAAGGATAAACCGGTGATGCTGCCTACAGCTGCAAAGGCGGATAAAATACCCATATTCCAAACAAATTTTCGCCGCTCGGGGGAGTTTGTTTGCTTTTCGTTTTCCTTAATATCCATAAATTTGGTGCTTATATTATCGGTGAAGGTAGGATTGTAAACAGGGATGGGGCATGACGGGCGACATCAAAAAATGTGATGGAAATCACTAATTTGGAATATTTTACAACCGCATAAAAACGAGAAAACCCGGCATCAGCCGGGTTTTCTCGTTAACTAATACTTTGGCTATTACTTTTTAAAGGTGCGCACAAAGTTTACCAGGTTCCAGATGTCATCAGCATCCGCGATCTTCTTTTTGAAACTGGGCATATCGTCGCGTCCTTCAGATGTTTTGTAAAAAATGGCTCCATCTGACTGTGATTGGAACGATGCAATGGTCATGTCCTGGGGTTGGGTTTTCAGCTGGGCGGCTTTGCTGCCGTCGCCCAAACCCTTTTTGCCATGGCATGATGAGCAATGTTGGTTCCATAACGCCTTGCCAGCCGAAATCGATTCGGCGCCTGTCTTTACAGGGTTTGCCATTTTTGCAAAATTTGCGGGTACCGGCCACGGCTTTGTTTGCTGTGCTGTAGTAAATGCGAAGCCGATCATACCTACCGCTATAACCGCGGCGGTTAAAAGTGATTTTCGTTTCATTTTTCTTGTATTTTTTTACGATTAGTTATGCTATTGATAAGTCCAGGTCATAGTACTAAGACCTTTTTACCCGTTTTGTTTCGATTAAAAGTTCCACAACCGTGTTATATTAAACCCGATACAGAATTGACCGCCTTTAAACTTTGTGCCATTATCAGTGTACGGGATCGGGTTGTTTTGATTGAAGAAGCTGTTTTTTTGCGGACTCAACATTTGATAGTTGCCCATAAACACCTGGAAAGTGTGACCGCTGGTGTTAAACTCAAACCCGAACGCCACGTTTGGATGCGGGTTGTTGGTAGGCTCGGCGGAGATGGGCTGGTCATAATCAATTATGATAGCTGTGCTTTCGCCTATTTTATATCTGCCGGCAAAGTTTAGCCCAAACTGATCATGCAGCATTTGTTGAAAAACCTTTACGCCTGAACTATCATTTTGCGTGTAAAAACCTTGCACCGCGTTTTGGTGCGATAAGGTTGGCGCAACCTGCAGCGAGAACTTGTCGCTAAATTTCCTGGCGAAAATGATCTCGTTGTATGAGCTGATCCTGTCAGAGGTGTGCGTATACAGGCTGTGGTCCCCATCATACCTGGTGTCATAGCCCATGTCGCCATACCAGGTGATACTTACAGGGAATTTACCTTTGGTTTGCCGGATTATAGCGTATTTGGCGTTTCCATCCACCAGCATATTGGTTTTGGTTATCCCCAAACCTAAATAAAGGTTATTGACGGGGGCATAGTTCATACCGATACGGATATTAGCCGGTGCAAAAATCCCGTCCAGGTCCTGGTACCCTTTTCCTACAATTCCAAACCTGTGCATGATGTCAAATTGCAGGGTGCCTTTTACAGGTACCATTACCGTTTGGTCATCAATTATCCAGGTACTTTGAAAGGTGTTTTTTACCGGTTTTGCTTTAACAGTGGCTGCTTTTTGGCTCGCCACTGCTGTGCTGTCCTGTGCGTATGATGAAGTGGTCTGCAGTAAAAGCAGGCAACTCATCAGGCATACCGGTATATACAGACAGTTGGTTAAATTTATTTTTTGTTTCACGTTGTTGATTTTTAGGTAGATTAATTATTAATGGCCCCGGTTCTTATCCAATCGTATATTTTTTGCCTGTCGGTAGCGCTTGGAATGTGGACCTGCATTTCTCCGTTAATCATCAGATACAATGTGCTTTGATTTGGGACTACGGTGTCGACAAGTCCGCCGCTTACCAGGTCCTGGTAGGATACGCCCGCACTAAGGTTAGGACTTTCGGCCCCTGCCACGTGACACCCTGAAACGGCGCAGTTAGCTGTAAAAATTGGCTGAATATCCTTTGCAAAGCTGGTGGCCTGCGGCGGGGCAGAAGGATCTGACGAATGCGGTATAATAACGTCTTTGTAACACCCTGTTAAGCAAGCTCCCATTACCAAAAGGAAACCCGCAAATACTATTAGTTTTTTCATAGCAATTTCTCTTTTGCGGTTACTTGTTGTTAAAGTTCAAATTCATGTCGACAGTAATAACATCGGCAATGTCGGTTGCTGTAATACCGAAGTCCCTGCAATTAAACTGGAATTGCAGCTCCAGGCCGAAATAACTTTCGGCAGTGGAAACAGCTGTCTGAGGAACGTAAGTCAATTTCCCAACGATGGATTCGGTGTGTGGTGCGGACATCTGACCTTTCCAGGTAAGATTGAATGTTGCCAGGTAAGCGTTGCTGCTCGGGTCAAACTTCACAGAAGTAGATTGGATATAAGCAACGTTTGTTGCGGTCAAATTTTGTGTGCCGCCAACTATGGCAGTAGTACCCATTGTGTTCAGGAAACAGCCCCCGTCGCGCGCCGGCTGGCCGGTATTGGATGTGTTGATCTGCACATACCCTGCAAAATGTGTTTTTGCGGGCTGATTTTCATAGAATGCCCATGAGGTATCCGGTAACGCCTGGCCGGTGGTGACATAATTGATCATTTTATCGGAAGTTATGTTCGCCACGCCGAATGAGTTAAAACGCCCGGTTAATGGCGCGCCTACGGCATCGAATGGCGTTGACCACATCACGTTGCTGTGAACCGCGTCTAATTTCCATTGGGATGTATCTCCTGCTGTTAAGCCTGGCAGGTGAACATGGCTGCCGTGGTTGGTTTTTACCCCGGTTGATACCGAAGCTGGAACCGGCTCATCTTTGTGTGTACATCCAACGATGTATAAGGTACCGCTGATCAGCAGTAATAACATCAGCAGTATTTTGTTACTTGGTAGTTTCATAAAAGTTGTTTTAATGGTGAAGAATCTTAATTATTTACACACCAAAGGTATCCAGCCGGATTTTACACTACCATGACGGTAGTCATCCAATACAATGACCCATATCACATTTTTTACAGGTAAAATCGAATTGCGCGAATTGGTAAGACACAAGATTCCGTGAATCATTTGTTTAATAGCGATGCAGAAAGAGGCAGATTTAAAGGGATTAGGAATTAGGTTTTTTGTACCTGGTATATAGGAAAGGCACGACGATTAATAAGACAAGAGCCCCAAGATTTAAAAGAAGACTTTTTGTGTAGATATTCCTGTCATTTTTTATCATGTCGTTATTTGCCGATGAAGCAGATAATTGGATATATATATCTTTTACCAAAAAGAAGAAGAATACAAGGCTGTGGATTAAACTCAAAAACGTTTTCTTGCTGATCGCAGGTATCCAAAAAAGAATGGAGCACAATCCCCACAATACTAACCAGGGCATGCGCATCGTCAATTTTATATTTTCGAGGGAGTAGTCAGGGTATAATTTCTTCAATTCGAAGCCCAGGAATAAAGTGCCCACCAGGGCGTAAGCAAATGGCAGCAGGAAAACGGCCCTGTCTCCCAATGAGTTTTTTTCCGGCTTTTTTCCGGCAAAAACAATCACAACGGCGTATATTAATGGATAACCTGAAAAAAAAGCCATTAGTTCGAGCTGCTGCAGGTAGGTGAAAAAACTGTTATCCATGATCGGGTGTCTATTAACATTAATTAAAGCGGGACGGGGAACTCTGTATGACTTATTTATTTTTGCCGGAACTTTAGTTGCAGCTTCTTTCGGACTTTACTGACTTTCGGACTATTCACCAATCCCTATCTGCAGTTAATTTCAATATAATGCAGCGTTATGCTATCGGGATTTAATTTATAGGATTGATGCAGATCGGCACATGCCCCATTTTTGTCATTCATCTTGATCTTTAGCAGCCCCCTGGCTTGGTAAGCATCCGGAAAGCTGTCAGGTTTCATCGAAATGGCCTGGGAAAAATCGGCAAAAGCCCCCTTTTCATCTTTAGTTATCTGGCGTACAAATGCCCTGTCAGCAAAGGCCGCCACATTTTTCGGGTCATATTCAATAGCCTTTGTGTATGCCGCCTGCGAGCCGTCATGATCTCCAACCTGCTCCCGTGCAACACCCATAAAGTAGTAAACGCCCGTCATTTTTTTATCCATCGCCAATACTTTCTGAAAATCTACCAAAGCCCCGAAGTAATTGTGCATTTTAATTTCCAGCCGCCCCCGGTTAAAGTAGGCAATTGTGTCATCAGGCCTCAGCTCAATTGCTTTGTTGTAAGCAATAAAAGCAAGGGTATAGGGTATTTTATGGCTCAACCCTTTGTTGCCTTCTTTAATATAATCAGCCGCAGAAGGGCCTGTATGGCAGCCGAAGAGCGCGAATGGTAAGATGAAAATTAAACTTTTTTTCATTGTTAAAATTAGCGGTAAGTTTTGTTTAATGGCTGATAAACAAGCCCGTTATTATTAAATTCTTTGAACCGCAAATTACACAGGTTAAAACAGCCGAAATATGATAAAGATCACTTTTTATATTGACACAAAAACCGATTTTTGGCCTTAACGATACATTCCGGAACAACCTTCGTGGCCCGTTGTGACAATTATCTTTACCCCACCTTCCTTTGACATTAACCCCTCGCGTTCAGTGCATCGTCGCTTGTATCGCCGTTTCCGTTTGTTATCGCCATATCATTATTCCGCTAATAAGTTGCGATTCCTTTAAATTTGGCGTAATTAACCGTACCTTTGCGCCAAATTTGAGGGGTATTCATGCAAAAGATCAGGAATATAGCGATCATCGCACACGTCGACCACGGTAAAACAACGCTAGTCGACAAAATATTACACAGCTGCGCCATTTTCAGGGACAACCAGGAAACAGGCGAACTTATACTGGACAATAACGACCTGGAGCGGGAACGGGGGATCACCATCGTTTCCAAAAATGTTTCGGTTAGATATAAAGACGTAAAGATCAATATTATTGATACACCTGGCCACGCCGACTTTGGCGGCGAGGTGGAGCGCGTATTGAAAATGGCTGACGGTGTGCTTTTACTGTGCGATGCCTTTGAAGGCGCCATGCCGCAAACCCGTTTTGTTACCCAAAAAGCATTGGCACTTGGTTTAAAACCCATCGTTGTCGTAAACAAGGTAGATAAGGAAAACTGCCGCCCCGAAGAAGTTTACGAGCAGATATTCGAACTGTTCTTCAACCTGGAGGCTACCGAAGACCAGCTGGATTTCCAGGTGATCTATGGTTCGTCAAAGCAAGGCTGGATGAGCACCGACTGGAGGGAGCCTACCGATAATATCTTCCCGTTGATGGATGCCATCCTCGAAAATATTCCGCCGGCTCCTGAATCAGAAGGTACCTTGCAGATGCAGATCACCTCGTTGGATTACTCCTCATTCGTGGGCCGTATCGCTATTGGCCGTGTGGCCCGCGGTGTCATCCGCGAAAATATGCCGGTATCGCTGGTAAAACGCGACGGCACCATCCAAAAATCAAGGATAAAAGAACTATACACTTTTGAAGGCCTTGGTAAAGTAAAGGCGACAGAAGTAAAATCGGGCGATATTTGCGCCGTGGTTGGCATCGATGGTTTTGACATCGGCGATACGATTGCTGATTTTGAAAAACCGGAGCAACTGGAGGTTATCCATATCGACGAGCCTACCATGAACATGCTGTTCACCATCAATACCTCGCCGTTTTTTGGCAAGGAGGGTAAGTTTGTCACCTCGCGCCACCTGCGCGACCGCCTGTACAAGGAAATGGAAAAAAACCTGGCGCTAAAAGTTATCGAAACCGAATCGCCGGACTCATACCTGGTTTATGGTCGTGGCATCCTGCACTTGTCGGTTTTGATCGAGACCATGCGCCGCGAAGGATATGAGTTGCAAGTTGGCCAGCCGCAGGTAATTATAAAAGAAATCGATGGTGTTAAATGCGAACCGGTTGAAACACTGATCGTTGACGTTCCGGGCGAAGTTGCCGGTAAAGTGATCGAACTGGTTACTCAGCGTAAGGGCGATTTGCTGGTAATGGAGCCAAAAGGCGACTTACAGCACCTGGAGTTTGAAATTCCTGCACGCGGGATCATTGGTTTACGTAACAATGTATTAACTGCTACCGGCGGCGAAGCCATTATGGCCCACCGCTTTAAATCATACGAGCCATGGAAAGGTTCAATCCCCGGCCGCTTAAATGGTGTACTGGTATCCATGGATGGCGGTAAAACAACCGCCTTCGCCATCGACAAGCTACAGGACCGCGGCCGTTTCCACGTTGACCCGGGAGTTGATATTTACGAAGGACAGGTTTTAGGCGAACACATCCGCGATAACGATTTGGTGATCAACCTTACCAAAGGCAAACAGTTAACCAATATGCGGGCATCTGGCAGTGATACCAATGTGCGTATTGCCCCTGCTATCAAATTTTCGCTGGAAGAATCAATGGAGTACATCCAGGCTGATGAATACATCGAGGTTACCCCGCAAAGCATCCGCATGCGCAAAATATACCTTACGGAAAACGAGCGCAAGGTAAATGCAAAGAAGTTTGTGAACCAGTAATAATAGAAGCAGGATTCAAGAGCCAGGAATCAAGACAAAATCCGTAAGGTTTTACCAGTCTTGTTTCCTGGCTTTATATTGTTTACAGTAATCTTGTATCTTGGCTCTTGATTCTTGACTCTAAATATGCGCTTCCCCAAAATCCCAGGTTTCGATCAGCATGCTTTCGAAAAGTATTTTAAAAATACTGGGGCGCTGTTTGTTGGGCGGGTGGGTAGCCTGGTTATCAAAACGATCGTCAGTATTGTATTGGCGAGATACCTGGGCCGGGGGTTTAACGGTATTTTAGCGGGTGGACAAGCATACATTTATTTATTTTCGGCGGTAGCCGCGCTTGGCCTCGATCAGTTTATCGTAAAAGAGCTTCATCAATTTCCGGAGAACCGGGATCGTATATTAGGCACTTCTTTCTGGCTGAAGGTGTGCGCCGGCCTTTGCTGCATACCTTTAATTTACCTTGCATATAATCTGTACCCACCGAAGGGTACCCCGTACAACTATGTGTTTATCCTTTCCTTTATCGGGGTAATTCAAGCCCTCACGGTTGTCGACGCTTACTTCCAGTCGCAGGTTCAGTCAAAATATATCATGCAGGTGCAAATTGCCGGCAACCTGGTTTCGGCCGCTATAAAATTGCTGCTGATATATTTTAAGATGCCGCTGATATGGTTTGTTTATGCCTACACTTTTGATTTCCTGCTCATATCAATCGGCTATTATTTCACTTACCAGCGCAAACAGCGAAGTATATTCAATTGGTCGTTCAATTTCGAGCTTTCCAAAAAGCTGTTACAAGCGTCATGGCCTTTGATCATTTCGGGTATAATGGTGGCTTTATACGTACGTATAGATATGGTTATGGTTCAGCATATTTCTGGTGTTAAGGAAGCGGGGGCGTACGCCATGGTTGCATCATTTAGCGAAGCATGGAATTTTATACCGGCGGTAATAGTAACCTCTTTATTTCCCGCTATTTTAAATGCTAAACGGGACGATGAGGCTCGCTATAAAAAAAGGATGCAGCATTTGTACGACTTGATGGTGTACCTCAGTTTACCCACCGCCGTCGTAATTACATTTGCATCGCCGTTGATATTCAAATTATTAACGCCAGAATATGCCTATGCTGCACCAACATTATCCGTTCATATATGGTCGGGTGTGTTTGTGTTTTTAGGGGCTGCAAGTACCCAAAACCTGATTGCCGAGAATTTTAATAAAATCACATTCCTCCGAACAGGATTTGGCGCAATTGTGAATATTATACTGAACCTGATTTTAATACCACACATGGGAATGATGGGCGCCGCCATTGCAACCCTGGTAGCGTATGCCTGCTCTGTGTTTTTTATTACATTTATCCCCAAAGTAAGCGGACAGGGAATAATGATGCTCAAAGCATTATTTTTAGTTTCGCTGTTCCAAAAAATCTTCAAAAATGAATAAAGTTGCTTCCGTTTTACAACTATTGATCAGCCCCCGAAGGCTCAAGATGCTGATGTCATTTAACCACAATGGTTATCTGCAGGAAATTGGCTGGTTCAAAAGCTTTGATACCCGTTCTGCAGTTGATAGTGATGGCAATCCCATTCCATGGGTTACCTATCCTTTTATCGATTTTATTAAAGAGCGTATTAAAAAGCAGCACACCGTATTTGAATTCGGGTCGGGGAATTCAACTTTATTTTATGCAAAATACGCTGGTATTGTGGTGTCTGTGGAACATAATAAGGAATGGTTTGACAAGATAGTAAGTGAAAAGCCCGAAAACTCAGAAATGATATTTTGCGACCTGGTTTATGGCGGCGACTATTGCAATGTGCCGGTTAAGCTTGGAGAAAAGTTCGACCTTATCATTATTGATGGACGTGACCGGGTGAACTGCTGTAAGACGGCGGTAGAGGCTTTGGCTGAAGACGGGGTGATCATTTTAGATAATTCTGAAAGAGAGGCTTATAAACCCGGCATCGATTTTTTGGTAAAAAGCGGCTATAAACATTTGTTTTTCAGCGGCATTGTCCCCGGGTTGTTTTATCGCGTTACAACGTCTATATTTTACAAAGACGGCAATTGCCTGGGGTTATAAAAGCTTAATTGGCAGCGGGAGTTTGCTTTGTCAATTTAAAAAATAAAGTCCGGAGGGTTTTAGCGATAATGCGATACCCTTGTTTTTCTAAAAAACTGTTTACTTCCGAATCAGCCAGGGAGGTGAAATTTATGCTGTCCTCTACAAGTATATAAGTCGGCTTGTATTTTTCCCAATCGTTTGATCGCAATACCTCCAGGTCCAGGCCTTCAACATCTATCGTAAAAAAATCAATTTGCTGACCCTTGGGTAAATAATTGTCGAGCACGTAAGACAGCGGATGGGTCTCAACAGGTATTTCCTGTATTATTTTGTACTTTTTCGATGTTTTGTTCCGATCTTCTGAAACCTCTTTTGAAAAGCCATTCAATGCAGGTTCGTTAAAACAATAAAATAACAACTTGTCGCTTTTGCCGCTTATGCCGATATTTAAATTGATATCTCTGCGCCTGAACATATTGAACGCCTTGATCGCTCCCGGCGTCGGTTCAACATTAATGCCTCTCCATCCTTTTTTATAAAAATAATTGGTGTTGGAAAAACGGTAAGGATGGTGCGCGCCGATGTCGACATAAAAACCCTCGTAATTTTTTTGACCTTCAAAAAATGATCTTAACACCATATCCTCGCCTTCCTGCGAATAGGAGGTGTGCGACTGAAAATAATTTGTAGGTAAATATTTAAGCAACGTTTTTTTTAAACTCGACATCGCGGCAAAATAACAACATTTTTTAGAGAGTGCTGATATAAAAGAATAATTTGAGGGCCACGTAATAAAAAAACCAGGTAGCGCTATTTGTTTGTATTTAAATAATATATTTGATTTACCTAATATGATTAAATTTTTACTCAAACCTTATTTTTTTCTCATGGCAATGCTCGCATTGCCCTTAATCGGTATTTGCCAAACCACCTTTCCAAAATGGGTAGATGACATGGGCGGCGCTTCCGGTTTTTGCAAGCCCACGGGCATGATGACCGACAAGCAAAACAATATTTACGTTGCCGGGTATTTTAATGGTACTATTGATCTTGATCCATCTTCGGGAGCTAAAAACGTAACTTCGGCTGGTGGCGATGATATTTATATTGCAAAGTACACACCAGCCGGCGCCTTGGTATGGGGGTTTTCAATGGGCAATACGGGGCTCGACCAGGTCAATAATTTAACGGTTGATGCAAATGGAAATCCAACAATTACCGGTCAGTTCGACTCGTCCACGTTAACTGCGGGCAGTACCACACTGCAAAATGCCGGTGCGGAGGACATTTTTATCATTCACCTGGACACTAATGGTAACGTGTTGTGGGCTAAATCCATTGGCGGTAGTGGAACCGACAGAGGAGAAGAGGTTACCGCGGATGCGCAGGGTAATTTGATCACAACCTCTATCTTTCAATCCAGCTTCACATTGGGGGGCAAAAACATCACATCGCCGGGCGGAGTTTTTAATGCGTTGATCTGTAAGTTTGATAATGCAGGGAATTTCACATGGGACGTTGACCTGGGCGGCAACGGCGATACCGAAGTTTACGGCGTCGACGCCGATAGCAACGGAAACGTCGTAGTGTCAGGCACTTATACCGGTACCGTTGACTTTGATCCGCTTGGCGTTCATCATAATCTTAATAATGGCAGCAATACAGGTTTTGTAGCTCAGTATACGTCTGCAGGTAAATTAATTTGGGTTAATACTATCAACGGGAATTATATCAATAATGGTTCGGCAGTCGCCGTTGGCCCAACCAATGATATTTATGTCACTGCCGCATTTTCCTCGGCGGTGGTTTTCAACGGCACAACGACATTAAATCCGCAAGGGCAGGATACTTTTATCGCAAAATACTCATCAACCGGTGTCTTTCAGTTTGCGAAGGACCTTGGCGGCAACGGCGCCAGCTCTTTCCCCTACCAGATCAGGTCCGATGCAGCCGACAATGTTTATGTGACGGGCTATTTTACCGGTACTGTTAATTTTAACCCAGCCTTAACTCCGGCCCAAAATGTTGCATTTCATGGGCAACGGGATTTTTATGCGGTTAAATTAAGCGGCACTGGAGTCTATCAATGGGCATTTGGCGGCGGCAGTGCCACCTGCGACCAAAGCCTGGGCATTGAAATGGATGTCAATACCAGCAATGACCTGGTACTGGCCGGGTCCTTTTGCGGAACGGTAGATTTTGACCCATCAACCTGTAAAGCGGATAATGTTATAGCTCAAAGCAGTTCTGATACCTATTTGGCCACCTATACACAGGGTACTACCGCCAATGTGCAAATCACCGCATTCTCCATCCCGCAGGAAATTGCCCCTGCCGTAATTGACCAGCAAAAGGATACGATCTTCGTTAAGGTGGCGCCCGGAACAGACTTAACTGCATTAACACCCACTATAACTGTGAGCAACGGCGGCACGGTTACGCCCGCATCAGGAGTTTCGCAAAATTTCACGTCGCCCGTAGTTTACACCGCATCAGGGGGATGTTCACCAATAAACTACACCGTTAGGGTTGTGGCCTATGTGGCCAAAACGGATACAACTTGTGTCGGTTCAGCAAATACAATAACCGGAGATGTGGAAAACCCAGTACCTACCGACTATACCTGGCAAGTTTTCGTAGGTAACGGCTGGGTAAATGCGCCGGGGGTAATTACTTCGGCCGATTATCAAACTTCTGCGCTTACAAATCCCCAGGGCTCATCTGCAGTTCATCAATTGCGACGGCACATCACCGTTGCGGGCGTGGTGAAGTTTGACTCTTATTACAATGTAGACGTAATATCCTCGGGTACTCTGACAAACAATGCGATAACCCCGCCTGCCGTGACATCTTTTTGTGGCACCGGCGATCCCGGGGTTATTACAGGAAGCGTTCCCGGCGGCGGTACCGGCGTTTATACCTACCAGTGGCAAAGCTCAACCGATAGTGTGTCCTACACTAATATCACCGGTGCAACCAGCAAGAATTTTGATCCACCCACGCAAAGCGTAACCACATGGTACCGGGTGGTTGTAACTTCCGGTAGTTGCACAACGCCCTCTATCAGCAACCTGGTGAAGATCAGCATCCTCAGCCCGCCGGCAAATCCAGCTGCCGAGAATGCATTGGTGTGCCCGGGCAGTTCAGCTACACTTTCCATCACATCACCACAGTCGGGAGTTAATTACAATTGGTACAACTCACAGGCTAAAACTACTTTGCTCTTTACAGGTACAACCTTTGTAACCGGCGCCATTACAAGTGATTCGACATTTTATGTAGATGCAGATAATGGCGTTTGCAGCAGCTCCGGGCTTACAAGCGTACAGGTTACACTTAATGCCGTCCCGGCCGCGCCTTCGGTAGCTAATGCCTCCCAGGCAATATGCAGCGGGTCGTCGGCTACCTTTAGTATTTCGGGCGCGCAGGAAGGCTATACTTATAACTGGTATTCAAGTGCTGCGGGTGGCACAGCATTGGCCAGCGGCACGGATTTTATAACGCCTGGCTTAACCTCTTCGCAAACGTATTATGTTGAAGCAGTAAATAACGCGGGCTGCATTTCGGCCAGCCGGACACCTGTAAACGTTTCAATAAGTCCACCGCCCGCTGTTTCCGCCCAGGGAATTACAATTTGCCCGGGTTCAACGGCTGACCTGACCGCTACCAGCACCGATGAAAGCGCTGTTATAAACTGGTATGCGTCTGCAAGCGGTGGCAGCATACTATTTACCGGAACAACCTTTACAACTCCTGTTTTGAATGCCGATACTGCCTACTACGTGGAGGCGGTGGACAATACAACGGGTTGCATATCTGCAACGCGCTTAGCGGTCGCTATACAAATATTAAAACCCTTATCCGTCCCGGTGGTAATGGTTGACGCTACGGGCATATCAAGCGTAACATTTCAATGGGCTGCCGTAGCGGGGGCAACCGGATACCAGGTAAGTACCGATGGCGGCAAAACTTACAGCAGCCCAACGTCGGGTGCTGACGGATTGACAACTACTATTTCTGGCCTGCAACCCGGTGCCAGTGTCGCCATTCTCGTTCAGGCCATCGGCACGCAGCCTTGCGTATTGAGCGCCAATTCGGCGCCTGTTACAGGCTCTACTTCACAAGATGGTTTGATCTATGTACCCAATGCTTTTACGCCCAACAGCGACGGCAGAAATGATGTGGCCTACGTACACAGCGAAAGCATCAGAATCATGAGCTTTTATATTTATGACCAATGGGGCGAACTGATCTTCACCTCAACAAACATTCAAAACGGATGGGATGGCACCTATAAAGGAACTAAGGAGCCGGCCGGCGTATATGCATACTACGTTGAAGCGACCCTGACGAACGGCCAAAAAGCAACAAAAAAAGGAACTATAACTTTACTAAGGTGAAAAAACGGGCAATATTAATAATAGCGTTATTATTTTATGGGGTAATTGCCCGCGTAAGCGCACAGGTAGATCCACATTTTTCGCAGTTTTATGCCTATCCGTTGTGGCTCAACCCGGCTTTAACCGGAGTGATGGATGGAGATACAAGGGTAAGCGCCAATTTTAAGGATCAGTGGACAGGTTTGGATGGGTACACAACCACAGGATTATCTGCCGATTTTAAAACTACCAAAAAAGTCTCCCTCGGGATAAACGTTATTGATCAGTCGGCAGGTACTGCCGGTTACAATTATCTGGCGGCTTACGGATCTTTTGGCTATGCAATAGCTATATCTTCCGGAGGCACACAGAAACTTAGTTTTGGTTTGCAGGTAGGATTGATCAACAGGGGCTTCGAAGAAAATAAACTGCAGTTAGACAACCAATACAACCCTGGAACCGGCTTTGATCCGAACCTGCCCTCTAATGAAAACTTTTCAAGCACAAGTTCTACCATATTCGACGCCAGTGCCGGTATATATTATTATGATACCGACGCGGATAATGCTGCAAGTTTGTTTGGCGGCGTATCCGCAGCCCACCTTACCAACGCAAATGATCCGTTCGCCACGTATGGTATAAAAAGCAAATTGCCGATCCGGTTCACCGGCCAGGCCGGCGTTAAGATCAAAGCGGCCGACTTTCTTGACATAACCCCCAGCCTTTTGTACATCAGGCAACAGCAAAACCAGATCAGGGCAGTCGATATTTATTCGGAGCTCAAATTCCCAAATGATTACAGTTTGTTTTTGGGCGGAATGTACCGTCTAAACGATGCGGTGGTGGCTGATGTTGGTTATCGCATCAGGACGGTGATCATCGGCTTAAGCTATGACTTCAACACCTCGCCCCTAAAAATGGCAACGAGTGGGGAAGGTGGTTTTGAATTATCGGTAAATTATGTTTTTGGAAGCGGAAACAGCAGCACGTCGAATTCCTCGCCCAGCTTTTAATAACTTTTTAGGCTGATGACGTTGAGGTTGATGCAGTACGCGATCATCTAATACTCAGCAAACGGCGCTGGTCTGTTTCGTGTATTAAATATTCCCGCTTCATTTTTCGGGAATAATTGGCAGCCTATCTTGTCTAAACGATTATTTTTGATCTCACCGTAGCGTACTAAATGGGCACATTCAAATTATTGTACAAAGTATTGACCGGCTCACGCCGCGTTCGGACGATGCTCTCATTTAGTGAAAAAGGATATCTGGACGAATTAGGCTGGTTTGAAGCCTATGATAGAAAGGTGCCGGTTGACCAGGATAATAATCCCATCCCCTGGGTTACCTATTCTTTTATCGATTTTATAAAAGAACGCCTTAAAAAAGAGCATTCCGTTTTCGAATTCGGGTCAGGTAACTCTACTTATTTTTACGCTAAATATGCAGGGACTGTAGTTTCTGTTGAGCACGATAAGGAGTGGTTTGATAAGATTCAGGGCACCAAGCCTGAAAATGCCGAACTGATGTTTTGCGAATTGGTCCCCGATGGTGATTACTGCCGCCTGCCTCAAAAATTGGAGAAAACCTTCGATATCATTGTCGTCGACGGCCGCGACCGGGTAAACTGCTGCCGACAGGCTGTAAAAGCGGTTTCGGAAACTGGGGTGATTGTATTAGACGACTCCGAACGCGAATCTTACAAGGAAGGCATCAGCTTTTTAAAAAGCAGGGGATTTAAGGAGCTTGCGTTTACGGGCATTTCTCCGGGCCTGTTCTATCGCAAAGCGACCTCCGTTTTTTACCGGCCCGAAAATTGCCTCGGGATTTAACTGCTTTCCGGTGGGTTCGCATTTAACCCTGTCCTTAAAATTTTGCTTGTAATTTCAAATATTTAAAGACAAACGGGTTATATTTGATACAAATAAAATCACCCAAAAACCGCTTGAACCAGACTAAACCTTTCAGCTTTACATTAAAGCATGTCCCAATAAAAAAGGTCATGCGTTATTTATTGTCAGTCATCTTTTTTGTTGCCGTTCATTTTTGCGCCCGGGCGCAGCAATTCAGGCCGAAATGGGTGGTTGATCTGGGCAGCGCCAAGGGCGGTTCGGCGGTGACCGATATCGCCACCGATAAAGACAACAATGTTTACATTACCGGCGTGTTCAGTGCGGATTCCATTGATTTTGACCCCGGACCCGGTGTTAAATACCTGGAATGGGATGGTAATGCCGATGCTTTTGTGGGCAAGTATAAGCCTGATGGCACCCTGATATGGGTTGAATCATTTCCTTCCGTAAGTTTCAGTACGAATTCGCAAGGTAACGCCCGCCCCATCTCGATTGTTCTAGATAAGGACGGGAATATTTCGATCACCGGCTATTTTTTGGGCGAAACTTTAGACGCAGACCCTGGCCCGGGTGTACATAACCTTACACCATATCGCCAGGCCGGCTTTATTATCCACCTGGATACAAATGGTAATTATCTATGGGCTTTTGACACCGGGGACGACTCGATAGAGGGCGCTGAACAGGTAGCCGCCGACAGCCAGGACAATGTTATTGTTAGCTCCACTTTCAGCGGTTCGCTTGTTGTCGGCGATTCCACCTACACAACTCCATACGAAATTAAATTTGGCCTTATTGTAAAATATAGCCCCACAGGGAAAGTATTATGGTCTACAGCCCTCGGTAATTATGGTGGCGTGGCAAATGAACGGGCTGACGGCTGCCGCGTGGATAGCAAGGACAATATTATTGTCTCGGGGCTGTTTAACAGTATCGTTAACTTTAACCCGCTTGGAACTGCTTTCAATCTTACTGCCCCCAACCCCAGGGAGTCGTTCATAGCCAAATATGCTCCATCGGGCCGTTTAACATGGGTGGACACCGTAAACACCAACGCGAATGGTATCAGCTATCCATACGTCTCCATTATCGGCGTCGACCGGCAAGACAATATTTATTTTGATGCGGCATTTATGCAGTTTGTTAGGTTCGGTGGGTCAGTTACCCTGAATGCACAGGGCTACGAAGATATTTGCTTTGCCAAATATGCTCCTTCGGGCCAATTAATATTTGCCAAAGCTATCGGCGGGTCGCCGTCGGCAACAGTAACTAATTTCAAGGTAGTAAGCGATAAAAACAACAACGTTTACCTGGCAGGGTACTTTGTGCACACGGTAAATTTTAATCCTAACCCCGGCAATCCCCAAAATCTTCAAAATCCGAGTGGAGGCATAGAATCATACGTAGCCGAATATGATCAAAACGGTAATTACATTTATGCATTCAGCAGCGGCAATTCTGCATGTGGTTATACATCGGCCTTTGGCCTGGCCGTTGACGAAAATGGCAACATAGACGCTTGCGGGCAATTTTGTTCGACCGTCAATTTCGATCCGACGGGCTGTTCAACATTTAACGTAACCGCGATCGGCACCGGCGCTGATGGCTATTTTGTTCAATACGCGCCGGTAACGCTGAGCAATGATCTAATAACCGCGCCAGCTGTGACCACCTTTTGCACCAACGGCACGCCGGGAGCCATTACAGGCAGTACACCCTCTGGGGGCATAGGCGGCTATACTTATCAATGGCAAAACTCGGCCGACAGCGTCAACTTCGCCATTATTACCGGAGCCGACTCCATCAACTACACGCCGCCGGCGATCACCGCTACCACTTATTACAGGCGCATCGTATCGCAAACCTGCGCTGCATCCATAACCAGCAATATTGTAGGCCTGCATATTAGCAGTCCGCCTGCCGCGCCGCAAGCATCGGGTGATACCGTCTGCACAGGCACAACAGCCACGCTTGCC